>Ga0210400_10001017_pt1 | contig 28792 bp, 27 predicted proteins | sample IncBWH26MmetaG_FD_155456 | JGI IMG/M metagenome (GOLD analysis project Ga0210400, IMG submission 155456) | Forest soil microbial communities from Barre Woods Harvard Forest LTER site, Petersham, Massachusetts, United States - Inc-BW-H-26-M | ecosystem: Environmental > Terrestrial > Soil >... | reverse complement strand
ACCCCGAGAATTTCCCGATCGCGAAGCGGGTGTTCCTGTCGGTGCATGAGAAGGCTGATGTGGCGCGCCAGGAATTGCTGCGCTGGTTCACGGTCGTCTACCGCAACCCGCCGGGTGTCGATGCTTGCGGCATTCACGGCACGCCCGAGCAGGTCGCCGAGCAGCTCGAGGAGCTGGCCGCCAAGGGTGCCAACCATCTGCTGCTGAACCCGACCTGCCGTTACGAGGAGCAGACCGAAGCGCTGGCCGAACTGACCGGATTGAAGTGAAGCGCAATTCCCTCTCCGCCCTTCAGGGGGGAGAGGGAGGGGCCCGCGTCGAAGGCGCGGGAAGGTGAGGTGGGCTTGTCGGCGGACACTCTGGAGTCCCCCACCTCACCCCGACCCTCTCCGCCCCCAGGGGCGGAGAGGGAGTGAAAGCCACATCCGCGAGAGTGGGACAGACAGATGGCACCCATACAGCAGGATCCGGTCAAACAGCAGGTCGCGGCGCATTGGAACCGGCGGGCGCCCGGCTTCGACGCCGATTTCGGGCACAGCATCCGCACCGCGGCCGAGCGCGCCGCCTGGGACCGCATTCTCGATCTGGTGGTCGGCGGACGCGGCACTCTCGATGCCCTCGATGTCGGCTGTGGCACCGGATTTCTGAGCCTGGAACTGGCCGGCCGCGGGCATCGCGTCACCGGCGTCGATTTCGCGCCGCAGATGCTGGCCGAGGCGCGGAAGAAGGCGGCTGCGCAGGGTCTCGCGGTGCGGTTCGAGGAGGGCGACGCCGAGCAATTGCGGTTCGCGGAAGGCAGCTTCGACCTGGTCATGACGCGGCACGTGTTGTGGACCCTGCCGCACCCCGAGCAGGCGCTTGACGAATGGATCCGGGTGTTGCGGCCGGGCGGGCGGCTCGCGGTGATGGACAGCCAATTCGACCCGAGCGTTCTCGAACGCTCGCCGCAGAATGCGCGGTCGAGCGCCGAATACGCCGGGATCGGCGACCGGCTGCCGTTTCTCGGCGGGCGGCCGCAGGCGGAAATCGAGGCTTTGTTCAAGGCGCACGGCCTCCTCGATGTCGCCGGCGATCCGGTGCCGGATCTGGTAGAGGCGCAAATCCAGCGCATGGCCGCGGAAGGCATGGAGACGCGCGTGCGTCGCCGCTACATCGTCTGGGGCGACAAGCCGGGCTGAGCTCGTCCCGAGCGGGCCGGAATTTGTTTCTTTTCAGCCGCGACCGTCCAAGCTATTGGAATCGCAGGGTTATTGCCCGAATAACAGCGGCGGAACAGCGGGATAACAGCTGCGCTATCAGCGACAAAATTGCAACTAACAGCAGCGATTATCAGCGATAGAAATGCAACAAACAGCGGCTGTTCCGCTATTTCTAATCGCGTCGTATAGAACGCAAGAACCCTGACTCTGCCCAGGTTGCGCCCTTTCGTAGCATATCAATCACGATTTGTCAAGAAGAAAATTGCGACCATAAAGTGCGCGATCAGCTAGGACCATCCTCACCCGCCCTCGCGCACTTCTCCCGGAGTACGGGAAGAGGCAAGTGCCGCGGATTTTGTTGTGAGCGGGAGCGGCGCTAGTGGTCAAATTCGCAAACTGCCGCGACGAGGCGCAGAGGCCCAACTGGTTTTGTCCGGATAGGAACGCGCCAGCGATCGTGATCGAGCCGCTTGCTACCTCGATGGAGAATATAAGGTATCCGGCGGACCCCGCAGATTACCGACAGGGTCATACACCCGGATCAGCAGTCCAGTGGTTGTCGTTGCGATGTCCTGTGTCGATACCGGTTGCGCATCCGTCCGGCAGATGCTGGCGTGCATGACCCAGCTGTGGCCGCCACGCCAACGCGGCCCGAGCCGTTCCATCGCAATGCAAGGCCGATTTGCCTCGATAAACCCGATAAAAGAATCGCCATCGGAAGTCCGCGTCACGCCGCCGAAATTCTTGCCGCGCCGCGTTACCTGATTGAGATCCTGAAACTCCAACACGCTGATCTCGCGCGGTGCAATGAAGCAGTACTTGTTGGGAAATCCCCAGCCCGTGACTTTGTAGGGATCGAAGCTCAGAATGTCCGCTTCCACCGCTAGATTCCCCACAGTGTACATGACGACATCCAGCCCCATGTCGCAGAACGACACGCCGGACCCTTGCGCTTGCGTCAGTCCGTTTTCCAGTCGATAACCGAGAAGGCAGCGCGCGTTGCTGGCGGTGGCGGTCAGTCGGGTCGTGCCACATGGCGCCTCGACGAATTTGTCCTCCTCGTTGCGCCAGTTGGAGATCATTGAATCGCGCTGGGGACGAGCGGTCGTGATCGGCGCCGTCACGCTGACATCCGGGAGTCCTATCTGAGGCGTTTGCGCTCCAACATGCAACGCGAGTAGCGCAGTCGCGACAGATGCGGCGGCCAGCAAAATCGTCCTCATGTTGCACCTCCGATGCGCACGAGTTCGGTATGCTCGTCTCGGAGAAGGTCTGGCGGTAGTGGGTCAGCTTGATTGTAACAAAACGCACGATCAGCGGTTCGGTCGAAGACCCATTTTCATCAAAACTCTCTCCATATCCGGCAGGGCGTGGCTCACGACTACATCTGTACCAGCGGCATTCAGGTGCGAATGATCGCCCGGATCATACTCTGGTCGGACATATCCGTTGCTGTACAGGTCGGAAGACCACCAGTTAACGACCGCATCGGCACTCTGCTGGACCGCAGCAAAGGTAGCCTCATCACTCTGCCGCCAAGCCCTGACGAGGATGATTGCGCTACCCTTGGCGCGAACCCGGCGAATGATTTCTGCTAGACTGCTCGCAATGTCGGACGGAGACGCGTCGAGCCAATTGCGGTCGTTCAGACCCAGTTCTATGATTGTGAGCTTCGTACCTGCCGGTATCCTTCGATCGAGACTGTAAACGGCATCACGTGCCGTTTGACCAGCTGCACCTTGGTTGGACACTGACACATCCCAACCACGCGCACGTAAAGCGCTCTCCAGCTTGGCCGGATACGCCTCCGCCATCGAAACTCCGCCGGGAGTTCGACCCATTCCGGGTCCGCTACCATACGTATTACTGTCACCGAGAGCGACGATGTTTATCGTCTCGGCACACAGCCGGTTGCGCCGATCGACATTGAGAAAGCCGCGATAAGGATCGCTAGAGCGCGCCGCATGACCTCCCCCATAAAGAAGACGAGGATGCGAAGCCGTTATCCCCTATCGCCAAAGGTTAATCTACCCTGTTCTTTAGTATAGGTTTGGACTCCATTCGCACTGGGGTTAGCCGGGGAAGGTTGCTAACCGCTCCCGGCTACCCTGGCCCTCAGAGCCGGATCAGGGGCTTGATTCTGATCCAGCCCCCGGGGCCAGGAGCCGGATTTACACCCTTTTCCTTAAGGCCGGCCGGGGCAACCCGCGCCGGCCTCTTTCATGTCCGGAAGATCAATTTCGGTGCTCGGACAACAGACGGCGATCGGGATCTCGTTTAGGTTTGACCTGAGGCAACTGCGTCGAGCCGTAATCGAACCGGCGAGAAAGGTCAGGCGGTTCGTGCGCACAAGTTCGGCGTGCTCGTCTTCGGTTAGGTCGGACAGGCATTGACCCCGGAGTGCGGGAGAGGGGCTGGTCGTCGGCCGGTGCTATCGCGGCTCGGTCCAGCTTTCGGAGAAGGCCAGCGCGCAGGTGCTGAACGGGCGGCCTTCGCGCTCCATCGCCCAGGGCTTGCCGGCGGCCTCGGTGCCGTTGATCGCGAGCCGCGCCCCGAGCGCCGGGATCAGCAAGGTGCAGACGCCGTATTTGCGGCCGCCCTCGCCCGGGTTGGTATGGATCAGCAGCGGCTCGCCGATCTCGTACCAGGTCAGCGTGATGTCGTCGCGCGCGGTGTCGATCCGCTCGGTCCAGAAATAGCGCGGGTCGCCCTCCTTGTTGAAGGCGGCGTCGACGACCGGGATCGCCTCGTCGGCGGTCTCGGCGTTGAGCATGCCCTGCACGGTGCGCTGCAGCCAGCGCGCCATGGCGATGTTGTCGGAATAGATGATCCAGCGGTTGTCGGTCAGCTCGCTCTTCAGATAGAGCACATGGCCGGGACCGGCCGGGCAGGTGATGATGCGCCAATAGCTGGCGTTGGTTGTGATCGGACCGCCATTCGTCGCGCTGAGGCGGATAAACGGGTTTTCGCCGGTCAGGATCGTGCGGTTCGGGTCGGCGGCCATCGGGGGATCCTCCTCGGGGTGAATGGCCGCCGATGCTAGTCGATGCTTCGGCGCGCGAAAAGCGAAGCCGCGAAGAAGCGGTTTCTCCCCCGCTCGGCGGGGGGAGGTGGCGAGCGAAGCGAGCCGGAGGGGGCAGAGTCACGCCTCGCGATTTGTCGTGCGTTTTGGTCCTCGCGGGTTTTGGCGGACGCGCGCATGCCCCCTCCACCACGCTTCGCATGGTCCCCCTCCCCCGCTCCGCAGGGGAGGAACCACGACGCTAGCCCTGCGGGGTGTCGACGAGGCCGAAGGGTTTGGACGGCTCGCCGAGCTCGTAGAAATCGGGCGGCCCGCCGGCATAGTGGAGCAGGAAGCGCTTGCCGAGGGTCGGGTAGTCGAGGACGTCGAGCGGCACCGCCTCGCCGCCCATCAGGTAGACGAGATCCTCGCCGAACGGGTTGCGCAGCAGATGCGCGATGCCCGGCACCGGGAAGCCCATGAAGTCGCCGGGCCCGACCTCGTATTGCTTGCCGTCGATATCGGCGATGCCGCGGCCCGACAGGATGTAGACCCATTCCTCTTCGACCATGTGGGCGTGATAGGCGAAGGAATCCTTGCCCGGCGGGATCCGCCCCAATGAGACATGTGCCCGCTTGAGCCCGGCGAGGCGTGACAGACCGGTGCGCAGAAGACGAGAGTTGGAGTTGAGGCGCTGCGTGACGGCGCGTTCCTGCGCCGGCAATTCATCGGCTTTCCACACGAGTTTCCGCGTGTCTTCCGGCATGGATTTCTCCTCAGCTTGCGGTGGCGCGGCAGTACGCTTCGACGCGATAGCCGTCGGGATCGACCGCGAAGGCGGCGTAGTAGCCGGGGCTGTATTCCGCGCGCAGGCCGGGCCCGCCATTGTCTCGGCCGCCGGCGCGCAGAGCCGCGGCGTGGAACGCCTGCACGGCGGATTCGTCCGGCGCGGCAAAGCAAAAATGCAGCCCGGATTCGGGGTCGGCCGGTACCGGCGATCCGGTCGGGGAAATCCAGAAGACGACGCTGTCGGCGCCATAACCCAGCAGGGTCGGGCTATCCCGCAGGCATTTGTAGCCGAGCGGAGCAAGCGCGGCGTCATAGAACCGTTTGGCGCGGCCGAGGTCGCGAACGCCGATCGAGACATGGTGGAACATGGGGGAACCTCCTCTGATGTGACTCTGATCAGCCTGAGCAACGGCTTGGTGGCAGAGCATTGCGCCCGCTGCCGAACTGCCCTCGTTACCGGGAGGCTTTCAGCGCGTCCTCCTTGAGCGCCTTCATCGCGCGGATGTAGGGAATGGCGCCGTAACTGATGCGCGCGACACCGAGCTCGGACAGGCGCTCAGTCGGCGGCACGCCGTCCAGAACCATCACATTAACGGGCAACGCTACGCCGTCGCAAATCCGACCGATCAGCGCATCGTCCCGCAAACCTGGAACGAAGAAGCCGGACGCACCGGCGGCTGCATACGCCTTCGCTCTGTCAAGAGCATCGCCAACGGACTGTGCGGGATCGCCTTTTTGACCCAAAAACAAGTCCGTTCGCGCATTGATGAAGAGGTCGACGCCTTTCTTCGCTGCCGCCTCACGAATAGCCGCGATCCGGCGTGCCTGCCGGTCGATTGGGCAGAGCCCGGCACCTTGAACGACGCGGTCTTCGAAATTGATCCCGATCACACCGAGTTCGACAAGGCGGCAGACGTTTTTGGCCAAATCGCCGTCGTCTTCGCTGTATCCGCCTTCGAAATCCACAGTCACAGGCGCATCGATCGTGCTTGCGATCCGCGCGATGATTCGCTCGACGAGCATCATCGGGATCGCTTCGCCGTCCCTGTAACCTTGAGCTTCCGCGACAGCCCAACTGCTGGTCGCAATTGCCTTTGCGCCTGCGTCCAGAATCGCTTTCGCAGTGCCGGCGTCCCACGCGTTGTACAGCAACAATGGCGCCCCTCTGACATGTAACTCGGCAAATCGCGCGGCTTTTTCCGCCTGCTTCATGTCGCTCTCCTTTCAAACTATCTAACCGGTTACCCAGTTAAGAATGAGAGAGACGTTCTGTCAACCCCCGATCCGGTTATAATCTGTCCGCCATGACGACCCGCCGGAGCGCCGCCAGACCGCCGCCGATCGCCGCGCCGCAGGACGATCTGTGCCTCGCGTACGCGAACACGCGGTTCTGGCGCGGCCGCGATACACCGACCGAGACGCTCGGCAGCATCGAGGATTTGCTGCGATGGCTTGAGCGCACCGCGAAGCTGCCGGCCGAGACGATCGAGGCGGGGGGCAATCGCTTGCGCCGTTATCCGCAGGAGGCGGCGGCGATATTCGCCGAAGCGATTGGGTTGCGCGAGGCGATCTACCGCATCTTCAACGGGCTGGCCGCATCCGAGGCCGTGGCCGAGAAGGACCTCGCTCTACTCAACCGCGGGCTCACCGCGGCGCCGCACCGCGAGACGCTCGTGCGTGCGGATCGCGGTTACGCTTGGGACGCGAGGAAAATCGATGCCTCGGCGCCCGGCCTGCTGGCGCCGGTGCTGTGGTCGGCCGCCGATCTGCTGACCCGCGCCGATCGCCGCCGGGTGCGGCGCTGCGCCAACGATGCCTGCCTGTGGCTGTTCCTCGACGAGAGCAAGGCCGGCACCCGCCGCTGGTGCGACATGAGCTCGTGCGGCAACCGCGCCAAATCCCGCCGCCACTATCTGAAGACGAAGCCGGGTTGATCGGTGCTCGGCTCCGCGTATCCGACTCGTTGCCGTGGCGGTGCGAACCGCTCTAGAGATTGCAGAGCATGTCCTTCTTCGCTGCGTCGGCAGTCGCTCCGTTGGAGCATAAGTCGTAATCGTGCCCCGGCCGTTCCGACGGGTTGCGATAAATAAAGGGATGGCTCCACGGGTCGAGCGGGACAGCGTCCCCCTTCAAGTACGGGCCATTCCAATTGGCGGCCGCCGACGGCTTCTTCACAAGCGCATCCAATCCCTGCTCGGTGGTCGGATAGGAACCCATGTCGAGGTTATAGAGGTCGAGGACGGTCCCGAGCCGTTCGATCGACTGCTTGGCTACCGACACCCGCGCCCCGCCGAGCTGCCTTAGCGCCGCCGGCGCAACAAGACCGATCAGCAGACCGATGATCGTGACGACCACAAGGATCTCCAGGATCGTGAAGCCGGCGTCCCGCGATTCGGGCGGCGCGGCATCATCCAGCTGATGGGTCGACCGCTGCGGCTTTCCTCGAGGCGCGCCTCGCCGGCCGAACTGGAACAGGGTTGCCAAGGTCCGATAGATGCGAGTTGTCACCACGGCCTACTCCAGCCTAACGTTCTGAATAGCGAGAACCTTTGCAGCTCCACGGCAATATGCCTGCTCATTATTTAGCATGTTTCGCGCTGGTCTCCGCGTTCTTTCACCTTCCGCCGCAGGTCCTGCCATCGATCCAGATGGTGGAAGGCGGGCGTCCTGGGCTCGCCGCGGCGAATAAAGACGGCTCAGCCGATCTGGGGGTGATGCAGATCAATACGCTCTGGATCGCCCCGCTGGCCCGGTATACCCGCCAGCCGGACAGCACGATCCGCCACCGCCTGCTCGAGGACCCCTGTTTCAACATCGCTGCCGCCGGCGCGATCATGCGGATTTATCTGAACGACGAAAAAGGCAATCTGATGCGTGCAATCGGTAGCTATCATTCGCACAAGCCGGCGCGCAACCAGCTATACCAGTTGAAGGTCGTGGAGGCCTCCGGGCGGCTATTTCGCCGCCGTTCGGAGAGAAGCTTCTAGAGAGCCCGATTATCCCCATCGATAGACCAGTAGCGGGACGCGTGGTTGTCCGGTGACGCGGACGACCGCCGTCCGTACGATTCGGGCCGCCGCCGGGCCAAGCAGTTCCGCGGTGATCGTGTAGGCATGCCCAAGCACGACGCCGGGGCTGGGGGCGGGTGTCCGGAGCCCGAGGCGTTCTTCCTCCAGGCGGCGCAGCGCGGCATCGGCATGGGCATCGATCGCCCGCAACACCGTTAGCACCCCGGCGCTGGACAACGCCGGATCGATCCAGGGCGTTTGCGAGTATACCGTGAGGGTCGGGGCGATCCGGCGATAGAGATCCTGTGTCATGCCGGTCACGAGCTGCAGCTCTTCCACCGACTGGAACAGGGCATTGCGGGGGCCATGCTCGCCAGCGTAGACAGCCGAATTCGCGCCACCTGTCCGGTCGCTCTCCTTGAACTGGCGCCAGCTGATAATGTCCTCGGCAAGCCGGCGTGCCGCCTCGGCATCGAGCCCGGCGCCGATCAGCAATTGCCGTAAAAGCGGCTCGCCGGTCGTGTTCAAGTCGATCTTGCCGGCTTCGTCCTGGACGCTCACCTGCACGTCGTGCCCGGCGAACGGAATGGTGACCGGCGTCCCGTTGACCGGCCACTGCGGGGCCGCGGGGCCAAGCAGCGCCAGGACGGTGATGTTGACCGCTCCGTCGGCGATCGCCCCCAGCTCCGCGACATCCTCGCGGCCGCGGCCCAGTTTTGCGTCGGCGCGAACGAGCTGCAGCACGCTGACAACGATCACGGCAAGAATCGCCGACGCCCACAGCGCCGCGACAATGGCAATGCCGCGATCTTTTTCCACGACCAACGTCATCGCCGCCGGACGACCGGTATCGTTAGCCGCAGCTTGTCGCGCAATTCCCTGGTGACGGCGTCGCCCTCCTCGCGGCTGCGGATCACGCGGGGGGTGATCAGCACGAGAAGCTCGGTTCGGACGTCGCTTTGGGTGCGGGCGCTGAACAGCAAGCCCAGCCCCGGAATATCCTGGAGCCATGGCAGGCCACTGCTGCCGTTGTCGCGTTTATCCTGGATGAGCCCCGCCAGACCGATCGTCTGGCCATCATTCACCGCGACCGAACTCGTCACCCGCCGTTGTGAAATCGTCGGTGAATCGAGTGCGGATGTGCCCGTCTTGTTGGCCTGACTTACCTCCTCGGATATATCGAGCAGCACGAGGCCGCTCGCATTAACCCGCGGCGTCACATTGAGGATGATGCCGGTATCGCGGTAGTCGATCGAATTCACCGTCTGGGCCGTGTTGGTCAGTGTGCTGGTGGCCGATTGCGTGGCAATCGGCACCTGATCGCCGACCTGCAAGCGCGCCGATCCATTGTTCAGCACAAGGAGGTTCGGCGACGACAACACCCGTACGTTGCTCAGCTTCGACAGCGCCTGCAGGACAAAATTGTTGCTGCCCTGGGTCAGGCCGAAATTGGCACCCGAGAGGAAACCGAAACCCGGGAACGTCGAGGCCAATGTCGCCGGCACGACCGACCCGCCAATCGGAGCCACATTGGGCCCAAAGATGTCGGTGAATTTTCCGGACTTGAAGAAATACTGCAGACCATAGCTCAGGTCGTTCTGCAGCGTCACTTCGGCGACGGTGGCGTCGATCAAGACCTGCAGAGGCGGAATGTCGAGCTTCTGCAGCGCGGCCTCGATCGGCGCGTAATCCTGTGCCGAGCCGGTAACGATTACGGCGTTGTTGGTCTGGTCGGGGGTGACCCTGATCTCGCTCGTCGGTGGCCGGCCGCCGGTGGCGAGCGCCGCCGCGGCGGCCACCCCGGCCAATGGCTCGTTGCGATCCGCCCGGCCTGGCGGCGCGCCGCCGCCGGGGGCATTGGCCGACCTGCTCAGCAGGTTGTCGATCGGGGTCGGTGTGGCGAGGCCGGTGACCGGCCCAGGTGGCGCGCCGGCGGGACCCGCGGCTTCGGGCGGCCCACCAGGTCCCGCGTCTCCCGCGAGGCCCAGCGCTTGGCGGAGCACCCGGGCGATATCGGCGGCGCGGCCATTCTGAACCCGGTACACGAAAAGCTGCTGATCGGCGCGCCCATCGCCGCGGTCGAGACGCTCGACCCAGCTCCGCACCCGCTGCAGATAGAGCGGCTGCATTGACGTAATCAGCACCGCATTCATCCGTTCGATCGGCATGATCTTGACCGTGTCGGCCATGGATCGCCCGGCCGATGTCAACAGGTTCGAGACCTCGTTGACGATGTCTTTTGCCCGGCCGTTCCTGAGCGGCAACAATGCGAACGACACACCGCGCAACGCGTCGATATCGAAGGTCGCGATGTTGTCCATGACGGCGGCGACGTCACGGGCAGCGCCGGAAACGATCAGGAGATTGCGCGCCGGGTCGGATTTCATCGTGGTACCCGGCGGCATCATCGGTTCGAGCACGCGCTCGAGATCGGTGGCCGCGACATATTGCGGTGTCACAACTTGCGTGACAAAACCGGCGGTACCGCCCAACGGCGCCTGTCGTGTGGCATTGGCGACCGGAATCGCGAAGTAAAGGCCATCCCGCACGACCAGGGCTACGCCGCTGAGCTGCAACGCACTGGTCAGGACGTTTACGATTGCCGAGCGCGGAACGGGCCCACCGGTCTGGAGCGTGACATTGCCCTGTACGGCGGGATCGACTGTGTATGACACATGCAAGAGCTCGCCGAGCACACTCTTCAGCACGTCTCGGACATCGACATTTGCGAAGTCGAGCGTGACGTCGCTGCCGGTAAAGGCGGGTTGCGCCCGACGTGACGGGACGCCGGTGTCGACGAAAGTTCCGGTCCCGGTAACGACCTCCGGCGCTGCCATTGCGCGGTTGGCAGACCCCCCGGAAGAGAGTGTTACAGGCCGGTTCGACGTGTTCCCCAGAGCAATCGGCTGGGCCAGCGGCCCCGCCGGTGAAGATACGGCCGGCGCACTTGGCATCAGATCGAGGTCCGTCGGCTGGCAGGCCGCCAGCAGTACGGCAAGAACGAGCGGCCGCAGCCGTGTCGCCTGCCCGCATGCACGCGAACGGGCGCCGCGCGAGCTGATCATTGTTGCATCTCCGAGGGCTTGCGGCGGGCCATTTCGTAAGTCGCCTCGCCGGAAGTAAAGTACAGGCGTTCACGGGTGATTGATTTGAGGGTCCAGCCCTCGAGCTCCTGCCCCTCGGAGAGGGTAACGGTCTTGTTGGCCTGCGCCGCCTTGATCATGGCGCTCCGCATGCTGCCGCTGACGACGACACCCACTAGATCGTAAGAGGTCAAGGTCGAGGGAGCCGCGACAACGGGAGCCGCCGCGGGCGGCGGCGGCGGAGTCCACGGCGTGCGTGACGGGTAAAACAACGGATGTGCGCCAATAGCGGGATAGTCCACGTTGCGCGGCGTGACAATTTCGGCCGCAGGTTCGTCGGATTGGTGGACCGCTGTTAGGTCGGGTGCGCGTTCAGGAGCGCCGAACTGTGCCGCCGGCGTCGTCAGCATGATTCCCGCGGCCGCAGCCGCGAGCAAGCCAGCGGCGACTCGCCACGCGAACGCGGCGGCTGTCCAAATCCTGCCCGGCAGGATCATTGTTCGGTCTTCCGCATCAGCGCGCTGATTTCGAAATCGAGTGCAAGGATCGGCGCTTTTTCAGTGGTGAACTGGGCCGGCCCGGCAACCGTCAAGCTTTCAACGAACATCGGCGGACGCGCGATCTCCACTGCTGCCAGCGTCTGTTGCAATGTGTCGAGAGTGCCCTCGGCGCTCAGGCGAATTCTGATTGTCTGGAGATCCTTATCAACGGTGGCCCCGAGATAGGAGGTGCTCTTCACGATGCCATCGCCGTTGGTGACCGCCTGGCGCAACTGATCCTGAATGGATGCTGCGATTGGCGCGTCGCCAGCCCCGATCCAGATGCCGCCAGCACCGTCCAGCTTCGCCTTGGCCGCGAGGCCGCGGCGCTCAAGTTCCGGGATTCGCGCGATCGTCGCGCGCAGGTTTGCTCGCCGCTCCTGCAGCGTCTCGATATCGCTCAGCCGGTCCGTGGCCATGTCGATCAGCGGCGATACCATTACGAACCAGACCAGCAGAAGCAAGCCGAGCAGGATCGCGAGGGCGAGGGCACGGCCGAGCGCGGGCGTCAAGGCGAGGGTCATGGCGTGTCCTCGACGTAGACGTCAAAAGAAATGTCGAATCGCTCCCCCTTGCCATCGGGGGAAAGCGCTATCGGCGAGCGGAACTGGAGGTTCCAGAACGAGTCGGAATTGTTGATCCTTGGAACGAAATCGCTGACCCGCGATGAATACCCGATGATCTCGATGTTGCGTTTCTGGAGAGAAAATTGGCTGATCCACGTGCTGCTCGGTATCAGTGCAGTCAGCTCGTTCAGCAGTGCCAGCGGCGAAGGCTCCTTCCGACGGCGATCCAGCAGAGCCAATGCACTCTGGGTCGCGGTCTGCTGTTGTACCTGAACGCGCGCTACTGCAGCTTCCTTAGCCGCTTGGGCAACCTCGGCCTGCAGTTCGTCCCGGCGCTCGTCCAGCCGGTACACATATGCGCCATAGGCAGCGATCAGGAGCAGGGCAGCCGCAATTTCGAGCCCGCGTTTCAACCGCCGCTGCCGCGGTGACTCCTCCGCCTGTCTGCTCGCCCGCCACAGTACCAGGGCGGGATCGCTTCCCGCGGCTCCGGGAGCGATGGCCAGACGCGGGACAAGCCCCACCGACTTTGCCAGCGCGATGGCCTCATCGATGCTCGCGCGGGTGGCGGTCACGAGCTCGACGTTGAGGGTCTTCGCCGCCGGCGAGCGGGACACGACGCGATACTCGAAGCAGACCTCGGCCGCCGGCAACGGCACGAGCCGTTCCAATTGATTCTGCAGGATCGGGCGCAACGAGCGCTCGGCCGCCAGCGGCAAGGTCACGCTGGACCGCAGCAGCAAGGATTGGTCAAGCCGGATGGTGACCGCGTCGCCGATCCGTTGTTCCCGCAGGGTGGATTGAACGCGCCGGTGCGCCTCCAGCAGGTCCACACCGCGGAGCGGCAACTCATCGGCCCGCGTGGATCCCCGTTTCGTCAGCACCAGCGAGCCACGATCGGGCGACACCTCCAGAATCGCCGGTGCGCGCTCCGCATGGCCGACGAGGCGCCACGGCGACAACGCGCGCAACTCGGCAAGCCACCAGGAGATGCCACGTCGGATCGTGTCGCTGCCCAGTGCGGTCCATTGATCGAGCGCGGCCATCGTCAGCGGCCTCGCTGGCATGTCGAGCTCAGCGCATCAAAGATGCAGCCGGCATTGGCCGTTATCCGCGTCGCGACGACCAGTTCCGGCCATGGCCGGAGCCCCGCGCCGTCACGCTCGATGGCGACGCGCACCAGCTCCGGCAAACGATCGCGGTTGGTCCATTGGTCCAGCCAGACCGATCCATCGCCCGGACGCGCCAGCCCAAAATAGGCCAAGCGAAGCAACGCGACGTGATCGAGCAGCATCACCTCCTTCGCTGCCGCCGATTGACCAGCCGCCGAGGGCGCGTCCGCCTGCCAGCTCATGAACAAGGCGCGGGTCGCGCCCGAACGAGCGATGTAGAAACGCATCCGCGCCCACGGCCCGTTATCCTGCGTCCCCGGCTGTGGCGCTACCAGTGTGAGCGCATCGGGCTCGCCGCCGAAGGCGATGGTCATGTCGGCCGGGTCGGCCACCGCGAATGACGGTTGCGCCCGCACGATTGTGCGGCGCAGCAGCCCTTGTACCGCGTCCATGTCGTGGATCTCTGCGGTCTGGCGCTCGGCGGAATTCCAGGCGCGGCCGCTCAGACGCGTGCCGGTCGCGATCAGCGTCGCGAGCATCGCCAACAGGGTTACGCCGATCAACACCTCGATCAGTGTGAACCCGGCCTCGCTATCGGTTCGCGGGGTCACGAATCCCGGTCCCGATAGGCAAGGCGCAGCGTCGTCAGCTGCACCTGGCGCGCATTGCTGCGTTCCTTCCACAGCACCGTAACCCGCACGACATAACCCATCAACGGACCCGAAGACGCGATCGGATCGCCGGTGTAGGGCGCTGACTGCACCAGCCAGGAAAATCCGTCCTTGGTGCTGCCGCTGCTCTCGGCCGGGCCGAGCGCGATGTCATGCCCGACCCGGTCGAGCGTCGATTCGGCGAGCAACAGCGCCTGCATCGAATTCCGATCCTTGCCGAGCCGGTCGAATGCCCCGGACAGGGCGCGAAAAGCGAAACCGAAGACAAGCGCGGTAATCGCAAGTGCGATCACCACTTCAACCAGCATGAAGCCGGCGGACCGGTCGGACGAGATCGGCCTACTCATCGTGCCGTATCCGGCCTGTCAGCCAATCGACTTCAATGACGCTGCTGCTGGTTCCATGGCGCAGCGAGATCCGCGCCTGGTCTGCCGAACCGTCTTCCCGAAAACGGATGCGAGCAATCCGCCCCGGCTGCACCAGGGCCACCGGTGTCACCTCGATCGCATCGACGACCTCCGGGAGGACATGCAATCCGGCATCGCCCGGGGCCGAATAGCCGACCTTCGCCAGATCGAGCATCAGCTCGGTCGGGGCATTGCGGCGGATCGCCTGGCCGCGCGCGTCGCGCAGCTGCGCCACCAATTCGTCCGATGCCGCCCGCAGCCGGCCGCCGGCAAGGCCGGATACGATCGCGGGTGCAATCGTCATAGCCATCGCGATGATTACCAGCACGATCATCATCTCGATGATCGTGAAGCCCGATTCGGGCCGGCGGAATTCTCGCAGCGGACGGTCGGGGCGGGGCATGGTCGCTAGACGAGCTCGTTGATGCTGACCATCGCGGTCATCACGGCCGCCATCATCAGAGCGACGATGACCCCCATGAAGATCGTGATCCCGGGCACCAGCAAGGTCAGCAACCGCTCCAGCATGCGCTCGACTTCCTGGTCATAGATGTCGGCGACCTCCTGCAGCATCTCCTTCAGCCGGCCGGTTTCCTCGCCGATCTGGATCAGCTGGATCGCCAGGCTCGGAAAGCACCCGGTCTCTGCCAGCGACTTCGCCAAACCCTCGCCTTCCTTGAACCGCGCCGCGAGCGTCTCGATCGCGTCAGTGAAGACCCGGTTGCCGACGGTGGCGCCGGCGAGCGCCAGCGCCCGCGAGGCCGGTACGCCGTTCGCCAGCAGCACGCCGAGGCTGCGGGTGAAGCGGGCAGCCTCGAACCGGGTGAACAAATCACCGAGGATCGGCAGGCGCAGCAGGATCCGGTCGCGCAACGCCGCCACGCCCGGCCGCCGCATCAGAAACTGCGCGGCGGCTGCCAGGATCGCGATGGCCAGCAGCAGGATCCACCAATCCTCGCGCAGCATCTGGCTTGCCGTCATGACCAGCCAGGTGGCGGTCGGCAATTTCGATCCCGCGTCCTGGAACATCGTCTCGAACTGTGGCAGCACAAAAGTCAGGATCAGCACGATCGACCCGATCGCCACCAGCATCAGGATGGCGGGATAAATCAGCGCCGAGATGACCTTCTGACGGATCCCCTCCGACCGGACGAGAAATTCCGCGACCCGTGCCAGCACCGGACGCAGCGCGCCGCCTTCCTCTCCCGCGCGCACCATGCTGACGCACACGCTGGGGAAGGTGTCTTCTTCCTGCGCCATCGCTTCGGCCAGGCTGGATCCATCGCGCACCCGCTCCAGCAGCTTTTGCACGATGCGTCCGGTCCGCTTGTCTTCCAGCAGCGTCGTCAAGATTTCGAGCGCCCGATCCAGCGGCAGGCTCGCGTTGAGCAGCCGGGTGAGCTGCTGAACGAACAGCGTAAGCCCGCCCTGCGGGAAACCGTTGCGCCGACCGAATGACAGATCGAGGTTAAGGCCGACGCCCTGACGCTTCTCCGTTGCCTCGATCGGCAGCAGCGCCTGTTCATTCAGCAGCCTAATGACGGTCTTCGCATCGGGCCCGTCGATCTCGCCGGCGACGACTTCACCCGAAGCGGAAAGTGCCTGATACTGGAAGCGGGCCATCTCGGTCAGGTTTCGCGGGTGACGCGCAGGACTTCCTCGATCGTCGTGATGCCGGCGAGCGCCTTGCGCATGCCGTGCAGATACATCGTCTGCATGCCGCCGCGGATCGCCGCGGTTTGGATTTCGCGCGCTTCTGCCCGGTGCAGAACCAACGACCGGATGTCGTCGTCGAGGACCATCAGCTCGAGGATCATCGTACGGCCCCGATAGCCGCGGCCGTTGCATTCCGGGCAACCGGCCGGGCGATACAGCGTCGCCGATCCGGTATGGCCCGCAGCAGACAGATCGAGGCTCGCCGCGAGCTCGGCAGGCGCCTCATACGGCTCACGGCAGTGCTCGCACAAGCGGCGTACCAGACGCTGACCCAGCACCGCATTGACCGTCGAATTCAGCAGGTAGTTCTCGATGCCCATGTCGAGCATCCGAGTCATCGCGCTGGCGGCGTCGTTGGTATGCACGGTGGAGAGCACGAGGTGACCCGTCAGCGCGGCCTGCACCGCGATCTGGGCGGTTTCCAAATTGCGGATCTCGCCGATCATCATGATATCGGGATCCTGGCGCAGGAAACTCTGCAGCGCGCTGGCGAAGGTCAGGCCGATATCGGGATTGACCTGCACCTGATTGACGCCGTCGAGGACGTATTCGACCGGATCCTCGGCGGTGAGGATCTTGACGTTCGGCGAGTTGAGCCGCGTCAGCGCGGCGTACAGCGTCGTGGTCTTGCCGCTGCCGGTCGGGCCGGTGACCAATACGATGCCGTGCGGTCGCATCAGGCTTTCGAGAAACTTCGGCAGCTGATCTTCGTCGAAGCCCAGGGCGGTGAAATCGAGCGCCAGAGAGCCGCGGTCGAGAATGCGCAACACCACGCTCTCGCCGTGGATCGCTGGCGTCGTCGACACGCGGAAGTCGATCTCTTTGCCGCGCACCGCCATACGAATGCGCCCATCCTGCGGCAAGCGGCGCTCGGCGATGTTCATTTTCGCCATGATCTTGACGCGTGAAACGATCGCGTTGCGCAGCCGCGCCGGCGGCGATTCGATCTCGCGCAGCACGCCGTCGACGCGATAGCGCGCGCGCAACTCGTTCTCGGTGGATTCGAGGTGAATGTCGGAGGCGAGCATCTCGACCGCCTGCGTCACCAGCGTGTTGACCAGGCGGATGACTGGCGCCTCGCTGGCGAGATCCTTCAGGCGTTCGAGATCGGATTCGCGGTCGGTGTCATCCCGCTCGCCGGCCGCCTCATAGATCCGATCGATCGCCGAGCGGCCTTCGGCATAGAGGCGGTCGTACACCGCATCGATATCGCTCGGCACGGCGGCGCGCCGTTCGACCGCCTTCCGGACAGCGAACGCGACCGCGCCGGCCGACGAATCGTCGAGCGGATCGGCCATGCCGATGACGATCGCGCTGTCGGTCTCGGCGACCGGGATGACCCGGGCACGCTTCAGAAAAGCCGCGCTCAGACGGTCGGGCGCGACCGGTTCGGCGGGGAACTGATCGCGCGACAGGACCGGCGAGCCGAGCAGCGAAGCGTACGCCTCGGCGAGGTCGCGATCGGAAACGAGGCCGAGCTTGGCGGCAATCAGATCGATCCGCTCGCCGCTCTCAGCCTCGAGGCGCCGCACTCGCTCCAGCGCCGCGCCGGAGAGCAAGCCGCGGCTGGTCAGCACCGATTCGATATCGGCTCCGCCGTTCAGCCCCTGTTCACCCGCCATATCCAATCCGACGCAGTATCCAACTTCAACGTGTGCTCGTGCTCGTTTTCGGAAGCGTATCCGAGCAGAACGGAGCCCATTTCTCTCCCATGCCACAATCCGACACCTTGCACTGGCTGGACGAGGCCGGGTCCGGAACCTTGTTCGTGCTTGCGTCATAAAAGCACTCGGCCCCGGCGACGGCACTCCCGACGGGCGTAAACCGGAGGTTCCAGGGTTTCGTCGTGATGTCGATCTCGTCCGGTTGCGGCCGATGATACGAATCGTCCGCAAATTTAGCGGAAGCCGGCAGCGTGAACGAAAAGCCGAAGCAGCCCCCCTCTGGGCAATCGATCGCCTTCACCGCCCATGCCTTGCACGTCTTGGCACAAATCCCGTCCTGTCCGGTTGTGCCCCACAATTGCGGATTGGCGATGACGCGGGGGTCGTCCTTGGCCAGGCTGCAGCCGCAGTTGGCGGCGCCTTTCCAGCTACAGAACTTTGCGGGCTTGCAGGTTTCGGTATTGGTCGCGGTATTCGGGTTCGGGTTGAGGATTTTGGCTGCGTCGGTGATTTTCGAGAAATCGACCGTCACCTGCAGTATGCCTCCCGCCGGGTCGACCTTCGTCGTGTCCTGTTCGGAGACCAGTTGCGCAAACAGCGGTTTTGTGGACGCCGCTGCGGAAGCACTCTGCCAATCCGTAGCATCTGCCCAGTTCACGTATGTGAAACGCTTGTCCGTACCCGTGATCCTGATACCTTTGAAGGCGTCCGCAGAAAGCTTGAAATCCTTCCCGACATAGATCTGGTATGTCTGTTTCGTGTCTGCTTTTGCGAACAGGAAAAACAAAAAATAGGACTTGCCGCCGATGAAAACGTTGACGCTGCGTTGCTCGCAATGGCCGCCCTTCAATCGTTCGCTGCATTCGACGTATTGATCTTGGACCGTACCAGGCCTGCCGAGATCCGTCGTCTTCTGCTGGGTTTCCTTGCCGACGGTCGTGTCAATGAAATACTTTCCGTTGTTCACGGTCAGCACGTCGCGTTGCCACTCGTTGGCGCCGTTCATGCGCGTAAACGGGAACTTGCAGCCTTTCTTTACCTTTCCGCCATCATCGACCATGGATTTGTCGCAGCCGCTGGCGTACCAGGTCTCCCATTCCCGGCTAGGCAGACCTGTCTGGGGATCCTTCTTGAAGCCGGTCAAGTATTGACGATAGATCGGAACGCCGTAGCAATAGGGGCCGCCGCATTCTGATGACCAATCGCCGCCGCGGCTGTGAGCGTCGGTTATCCGGTCGCAATTCCCATTCTCGCACTTGTCGTTGTCCTCGTTGGTTTTGGCTTTGTCGATGTCGTCCCGCCGGCTGCCGCAAGCGGCTATCAGGTCGGTTGGCTTGTCGCCGCCCCCGGCGATGTTCGGGTCCATGGCGCAACCCGGGTAGATGACAGTCGTGACGTAATCGTACGGGCTGGTCCGGGCAGTCGGCGGCTGTTTGCTCTCGCTTGGGGGTGTAACCTTTTCTGGTTTGCAGGTGCTTGCAGGATCGACGCCGACATTGGACCGGCATTGCGACGCCTGGACCGGGGCTGAGAAGAAGCCGTCTTCGTTCACCGAGATGGTCTGCTTGAACCCGGTCAGGGTTCCATCATCGTCGTTGAGTACGGTCTGGCGGTCGACGTCGGTGAAGCTCGACATCTTCCCGATCTGGCCCTGCATTCCGAGAAACTGTTGGTTCACCTTGTCGTCATCGGTCAGATAGGTACCCGGCTGGAGCAGGGGTTCGATCACGTAGTGGCGAATTGCAACCTTGTTGAAGTAGAGATTGCTGGAATTGAAGGCCGGCGGGTAATAGAACCCGTTGGGCTGCTTCCACCCGATTGCGGCGTTGGGCAAGAGGCCGCCTGTGCCGGTGGTCGTAGTCCGGCGAACGCCGGGCACTGTTGCCGCGTTGGTTACTCCAGCATACATGCATGGCTTGCTTGTGTCGCACTTCGAGGTGGGAATATCGAGGTACGCATTCGCGTCCTGGTATGCCGGACCGTCATAAATATTGAATAGCCGTTGGCCGACGGACCAATCCTCCTTCGGATAGGCGACGCTGTCCTTGAGGCCGACGCAGGCATCGCCGCGCGTTACGGTGTCGCAGACCGCTTTCCCGGAGGCCGCGGCGCTTTTATCGCCGGCCGGCGGTCCCGCCGCTGACGCGTAGGCACTGCCGGGCTGGGTCTCTCCAACAAAGATGGAGTGAGAGACCAACCCCCAATAGCCGAGCGGCGTCGACGATCGGGAATAATCTCCGCCGGTGACAAAAGTAAGACCGCCGTTCTGCACATCGCTGATGAAACTGTTGTCCATCAGGAACCATCCCGGCGTGCGCAGCCAAATCGCCGAGAAATTCTTTGCTGCCCAATGGTACGAGGTCGTGTATTGATCGATGAGTGTTACAGCGCATGTTGCCGGGTCGGGGTTACTGCATTCTTGTGCTGAACCCCGGGAGTTGTATCCCAGACTCTTGTCATATGGCCCCGTACAAGATCCTTCCTTCGTCGGGTCGCAAACCGTCGGATAGCGATTGCCTTTCAGGTGGGGGTAATACATGTCCTGAGCGAGGTCCCCCGCCCTGGGGGGCGCGATGCTTTTGACCGGGTCGATCCTCGTGCTATCGTTGTTTCCTTGATCCTGAGCGCCGTTGCAATCCGAAATGGCATCGCTGGTGGTAAAGAGCGAGTGCATCGCCGTCGAGCAGTAGTTTTTGTAGAATACTTTGAGCGGCGCTCGCCCTCCGTTGCCGGTACCAGCCTGGATGCCTGAGTACCCGGACCAGTTCATGTGCAGCATCTGCTTTCCCGACTGCACTTCGACCATGTCGCTGTTTAGCGCCGAATGCAGCCAGAAGCACACGCCACAGGTGCCCGCCCCGGCCGCCATGTTGCCGACAAAATCGTTCCAGCCGTTGGTGATCCAGAATGCTGTCGGATAGTAGACATCCGAGCGGTAGATCGACTTTTTTTCCGGGGTGTTTATCGCCAGGATGCCTGGAATGTTGCGGGGGTTTTGGTCGCCGATGACCGCGCCGCGCGCGTAAATGCCGATGTTCGAATAGAATTTGTTGTCGGTCTCGGTGCCGTCCTCCAAGTAGTACCCGTGACCGATCGATTTCCAGCCGACGTTGCGCTGCAACGTAACGCCGAGCGTCGAGTGCAACACGTACCAGCGGGTCATCGATTCGCTGACCGATGAATCCTTGATGTAGGTGTCGGGTGGCACCTGGCGGGCCATGTGGAAGTGAACCGGGTAGTGACCCAGCCGCCCGCCCTGGCCCAGCTGGTGGAACTCCACTCCCTGCACCTGCAGCTTGGCGAAGCCCTGGCGGAACACGGTATGCGCGCCGAACGAATAGTTCGAATCGCGCTGGGTCGCGCAGTTTTCTTTTGCGACCGGAATATCCTTGGTCTTGTCGTGCGACAGCTCCTTCGGCACGGAATTTTTGGGACAGTCGAAATAATCGCCGGCAACGTCGCCGCCCGATACGATACGGATGCTGCGCGTCAGCAGAGCGACGGCGGCGCGGGTTTCTGCCGACGCTGGGGGGGTCTGGTTGGGGAACGCTTTTTTGAAGCCGTCACCGGCGTTCTTAAGCACGCTCAGGTCGTAGCGGTGGCCGACATGATCCCAGCGGACTGCGTCCTTGAGGGTGATCGTGTCCTTCGACACGGTATCGATCGTCCGTTCCTCGGAATGGCTCGGCAGATAATCCGTGGTCGTTATGACGATCTGGTCGCCCGGCTGCCAATCGCCGGCGACTCCGCGGTCCAGCACCAAGGTCTTGCCGCCGGCCTTGAGGTCCTCGCCGGCCTTGGCGCCGCCCGCGAGGCGCCTCCAGCTGCTCCCCGAATTTGACTGCCAGTCGCCCGCGGTTGATTTTTTGTTGTTATAGTCGTTATCCGCCGCGGCGCCTGCGGTTGTGCCCTTCAGGCCGTATAGCTGCAGTGTGCCGCCATAGCCGACCGCGAGGACCTTGTAGCCGAAATACCCGGTCGCGGTGCCGTACATCTGGCCGTACTGGTAGAAGTAATCCTGGACGCCGTTGTCGAGCGTAGGCTTGTCGCCCGACCCGTTGGTGTCCCAGAGGGTCTTTGGGACGCCGCAGAGCTCTTGGACGCAGGTGTCCCCGCCGGCTGCGGTCTTTTCCGGATGTCCGGCGCTTAGGTCCTTGCCGTACAGGATGATGTTCAGGGTGTGGAGATTAGAGCCGTAAGGCTTGTCATCGACGCCGGCCTTCATCGTGCCGCGGTTCTCGACGATGATCGACCTGGCCCAGAAATTCGTCACTTTGTCGAGGTCCGACGACGGCCCTTCCTGGAAGATCAACGCGCCCTTGGGCCCGATGATGTTGACCTTGCTGTAGAAATAGTTGCCGGTGACTTTTACGATGCAGGGACCGCTGATCTGGAGATCAGGCTGGCTTTCGCCCTGGCTGGCGCCCGTGGTGCTGAGATTGAGCTCCGTTTTTGGTTTCAGCTCACCGCTCGCGCATTTGTCGGGGTTCGGTTGCTGGGCGTGACTCGTTGTTGCTCCCAGGAGCGGCAGCGCGAGACACAGAAGGACGCCGAGAAATCCGTAGCGGAGAAGGCTCGCGGGGCGCTTGCGCGAGGCGCGCCCTGTCGCAGCTGATATCATGCATCCCCCAAGGTGCTTAAGACTTATTAACAAAGGAAAGCGGCGTGACTTCCCGCACGACGCATCCTAGCCTTATCATCAAATGCCGTAAACCTGGAACGGCAGGTAATCAGCTCGACCGACTACCTTTGGTTAGGTGATCACCACACCAGGATTCCCGAGGAAAGGATATGCTACGTGATACGGTTTTGGGTGGCCGGCGCCGCCTTGATTGCCATTCTGCAAGGCGGTGGCGCGATGGCCGCCGATTTTACGGCGCAGCAGCGTGCCGAGATCGTGCGGATCGTGCGCGAGGCGCTGAAGAACGATCCGTCGATCCTGCGCGAGGCGGTCGAGGCGCTACAGTCGAATGACAGCGAGCGCCAGGCCGCCGCCGCCCGCCAAACCATCAACGCCAATCACGACGCGCTGTACAGCCAGGCCGACCCGGTCGGCGGCGGCGCCAAGCCCGATGTCACAATCGTCGAGTTTCTCGACCCGCGCTGCCCGTATTGTCGTCACCTCGCGCCGGCCATGGCGAGCCTGTTGCAGCATGATCCGGGAATACGGGTGGTCTATAAGGATCTGCCGATTCTAGGCCCCCCGAGTGTCCTGGCATCGCGCGCGCTGCTGGCGGCCGATCGGCAGGGCGGCTACGAATCGCTGCTCGCCGCAATCATGACCGGTTCGCCGGACATCACCGAGGACTCGCTGCGTGCGCAGGCGCAGCGGCTGGGGCTCGATTGGCCGCGGCTGCAGCGGGACATGGGCGATCCGGTGATTGACACGCGGATCGACGGCAACCGGCGCCTGGCAAAGGAGCTGGGGGTCGAGGGAACGCCGGCTTTTGTGGTCGGTGACCGTCTCGTCGTCGGCTCTGATCTGACCGAGGTGCAAGGTGCGATCGCCGGGATACGGGCGGAGCGGAAGCAGACCGGCGCGACGACCGGTAAATAATGAACCCGGGCGGCGAGATATCGCGCCCTCGACCTTTCGGCGCGCGGATCGGTCCACCCTTGCTGAGCGCCGTTGCCGTCGCGGCGGTCGCCCTGTGGGCGGCGGCGGTCGATGCCGGTTGGATTCGCCTCGTCGTCGACTGTGCGCTCGGGTGGAGCCTCTTGGCGCTCGCCTGGATCGATTGGCAGCGGATGCGGCTGCCGGATTTTCTGACCTTGCCGTTGCTGGTTGTCGGGCTGGTCGCGACCGTGCTGGAAATACCCGACGAGCTGCCCGGCAGCATCATCGGCGCCGTCGTCGGCTACGCGGCGCTGCGGCTGATCGACTGGGGGTATCGCGGCTTGCGTGGCCGCGAAGGGCTCGGCCAGGGTGACGCGAAGCTGTTGGCCGCGGGCGGCGCGTGGCTCGGCTGGGAGGCGTTGCCTTGGGTGGTGCTGCTGGCGGCAGCGATCGGCTTGGCGCTCGCTCTGTTCCACCGCGCACGCGGTGTGGCTCTGACGCGCGAGACGGCGTTGCCATTTGGTCCGCCGCTCGCGCTCGCCATCTGGATCGTTCGGCTGCACGGCTTCCCGGGGAACTGATCCGAGGTGCGTCCCTCCGCCCTTGCGGCGGGAAAACGATCCCGTCAATCTGTGGTTATGCCGCGTCAGGACAAAAAGCGCGATTGGCCCGCCACCGTGACATGCGCGATCGGCGCGGGCTGTCTGACCGTCGCGCTGCTCGTGCTCGGGGGCTGCTTCTCGTTTGAAACCGCGTATCTGGCGAATGGCACAAAGGTAGTGCGGATAGGCTGCTCCCTGGCGGTGGACGGTTACACCCGTTGCTATAAGACGGCGGGGGATCTTTGCGGTCCCAGGGGCTACGTCCTGTTCGACTGGGATGGCAAGCCGTGGGCATTGCCTTACCCAGATCCCGCGAGCCTGGAGAACGATGCCATCCTGGCATCGACGGCTCTGCTCGTCGCATGCCGTTCCTAGCGGCTGCGTTTGCTCTAACGTCCCTCCTCGGACTGGCGAGCGCGGAAGCAACGACGCCCGCCGAGATGGCCATCAGAGATGCGCTGGTGACCTGGACGGAGCAGTTCAACGCCGGCAATGCGGACGACATCTGCGGGCTCTTTGCTCGGGATCTGCGTTACGATTACCGCGGCTTTCCGGAGCGCGGATTTGACGAGATCTGCGAGCTCTTGCGGCGGTCGCTGCGCGACCGAACGAAGAATTATTCCTATTCGCTGCAGATCAAGGAAATCATCGTAGCGGCGGATCTGGCGGTTGTGCGGCTGGTCTGGAGGCTGAGAATTGTCCCGGCCGGCTCAGCGGAGGCGAGAATCTCGGAAGAGCCGGGCATCGACATTTTCCGCAAATACCCCGACGGCAGTTGGAAGATCCTCCGCTACATCGCCTACGAAAACTAGCTCGTCTCGAAAACGCTGCCGCCGCGGCTCACGCCCGCTGCAGGTTCCACAGAACCATCGCGAAGGTCAGGTGGAAGTGGGCGCCGTTGATATAGGGGTTCTGTTTGGTCGGCCAGTTCTTCCAATACGTCGTGTTCCACGGGATGCGCTGGTAGTTCTGCACGAGTTGGATGTCGGGCAGCTCGGGCAGCCAGATCTCCATCGCGCGCCGCCAGATGTCGGTCAGCTTTTTCGTGTCGGCGGGTGCCACGGCATAGGCTTCGTCGACCAGCTTGTCGTACTCGGCGTTCTTCCAGCGCGGGAAGTTGGCTTGATGCGCGCCGGGAACCGCGATCGAAACGCTCTGGTAAAGCCGCAATGTCGCATAGGGCTCGTTGACCGAGCCGCCATGACCGTAGACCGCGCCGTCGTACTGCCCGTTCTGGAGACGATCTTCGAAATCGGGTGGCAATGCGATGGTGGCCTCGATGCCCTGACGCTTCAGCATGTCGACGACAACCGGCCCGATCGCCGGCCCTGACGTGCCTAAACCGATGATGTCGAGCTTCAGACGCTTACCCTGCGCATCCGTCCAGAACCCCTTGCCATCCCTGTTGAAGCCCTTGCCCGCCAGCAGGGCGTCGGCCTTTTTCGGGGCGAATTCGTTGGTGTCATATTTCGCCAGCAGGTCATTGACGGCGTCCCAATAGGGCGTCAGCGGCAGATAGAGCGGCAGCGGCAATTTCGAGGCAGTGCTGGCCCCAAGAAAGCCGACATCGATCAGCTGCTGCCGGTCGAGGTAGTAGCTGAATGCCCAGCGCACGTCCTTGTCGTCGAATGGTGGGCGCTGGTTGTTGACGTATAGCGAGATCGGCCACCAATCGATGTAGCCGTAGGGCGGCTTCTGACCGGTATGGGTGGTGATCTTTGCGTTGCCGCGGAACAAGGTCGGAAACGTGGCGGGCTGCATGACCGGCCCGGCGTCGAGCCGGTTGGCGATCAGCGCCTGCGCGGTCTGCTGCTCGTCGGCAGTGGGCAGCCATATGTTGCGCTCGACGGCGGGCAATGGCGCCAGCTTGCGCTCGGCCGCCCACCAGCTCGGGCGACGATCGAGCACCTTCTGCTGCGGGGACGCGTCGACGACCTGCCAGGGGCTGGTCGTGACGGGCCATTTCTTGGCCAGATCGAAATGCTTGAAAGTCGACCAGTCCTGCCCCTCGAAGATGTGCTTCGGCACGATATAGACGCCGATGTCGTACTTGTAGGTCATGAAGAAGAAGAAGCGCGGCGCCGGGATCTTGAACTCGACGACGACCGTGTTGGGGTCGGACGCCGCAGCCTTGTCGACGGCCTGCTGTACATCGACGCCCCAGCGCACCTTTGGACCGAGGTCGCGCAGCGTGTTCAGCGTATACGCGACATCTTCGGCGCTGAACGGTTCGCCGTCGCTCCAGGTGATGCCAGAGCGGGTCTTGATCGTCAGCCGCTTGAAATCGGACGCGAACTCGTAGGCCTCGGCGAGCCACATATAGGTCTTGTCCGCGAAAGCGCTGTAATAAGCGAGCGGCTCATAAAGCAGGTTCAGTCCGTTCTGGTGGTCGGAGCCTATCGAATACGGATTCCACAGATCCCAATCGGCCCAGCGGCCTTCGCGGCCGTTCCACTCCACGATGATCGTACGATTCCGGGCGATCTGCGGCAGATCGGCGCGCGCGCCACCCCAGGGCAGCAGTGTGCCTGCGCCGGCGACAATGCCGGCCTTGATCAGGTCACGGCGGCCGATCTGCGGGGCCGGCGGACAATCCGACATGTAGAAGGCCCTTTTTCTAACCGCGCTGCGGAAACTCTCTCGATCGATGGACATTGCGCGGCCGGGGGCGCCCGCTGTCAAGCCGTGCTCGCCGCCCGCTATAGGCTTCCGTTGTCATTGCGAGCGAAGCGACGCAATCTCGCTCAGGCGAAACTCAACATCGGCGAGATTGCCTCGTAGCGCGAGGCGCAATGACATTTGAGAGGGATACCATGACCCAGGCGCTTCAAGGCATCCGCATCATCGACATGACGCACAACCAGGCGGGGCCGGCTTGCGCCCAAATGCTGGCGTTTCTCGGGGCCGACGTGATCAAGCTCGAGGAGCCGAAGGCGGGCGATGTCGCACGCACCGTCCATGCCGACAGGAAGAACAGCGACAGCCTGTTCTTTCTGCTGTTCAACGCCAACAAGCGCAGCCTGACCCTCAACCTGAAAACCGAAGAGGGCAAGCGGCTGTTCAAGGAAGTTGTCAAGCAATCGGATGTCTTGCTGGAGAATTTCGGCCCCGGTGCGATGGACCGTCTCGGCCTCGGCTGGGACGTGCTGCGCGACCTGAACCCGCGTCTGATCTACGCGACGATCAAGGGCTTCGGCAGCTACGGCCCGCACGCCCATTTCAAGAGCTACGAACCCGTGGCGCAGGCGATGGGCGGCGCGATGAGCGTCACCGGCTTCCCGGAGAACCCGCCGACCTTGGTATTGCCGGCGATCGGCGACAGCGGCACCGGCATGCAGATGGCGATCGGCATCCTCGCGGCATTGCAGCAGCGCCATTCGACCGGCCGCGGGCAGCATGTCGAGGTGTCGATGCAGGACGCGGTGGTCAACATCATCCGGGTCAGCCTGCGCGATCACCAGCGCCAGGGACGACCGATGGAGCGGCACGGCAACCAGCTTGGCCGCACCGTGCCCGGCACCACCTATGCCTGCGCCCCGGGCGGGCCGGATGACTACGTGATTGTGCTGTGCCAGCCGCAGATGTGGCCGGCGCTGGTCAAGGTGCTCGGCCGCCCCGAGCTGGCCGAGGACCCCCGCTTCAAGACGCCGGATTCGCGCTGGGACAACCGCGGCGAACTGAACGCGATTGTCGAGGCGTGGACCCGGCAGCGCAGCAAATACGAGGTCATGCAGCTGCTGGGCGATGCCGGCGTTCCGTGCGGCGCCTGCCAGGACACCGGCGAGGTCTTGGCCGACCCGCACCTGAAGGCGCGCGAAATAATCGTCGATGTCGATTACCCGACTCGCGGCACCTACCAGACGGTCGGCTGTCCGGTCAAACTGTCGGATTCGCCGGTCGCGGTGACCCGGCCGCCATTGCTCGGCGAGCACACCGCCGCCTTGCTGAACGAGCTGTGCGGCGTCGATCCCGACGAGGTAACGAAATTGCGGGAGGACGGGGTCGTTTGATTTTCACCACAGAGACACAGAGGTCACAGAGGATTTAGGTCGTCCCGGCGAAAGCCGGGACCCATTTTTGGATCATCAAGGCCGGTCGTTCGGTTGCGCAAAACTCACTCGAAACGGATAAAAGTTCAGGAGTGCGGTGGTTGTCGCGAGGGGCGGGTGTCCCTATCATTTGAGAACGCTTGCGGAGGAACCGTGATGGCCGATATCGCCGAGCTCGACACTGCCCCCGACACGATCGAGGCGAGCCTGAGTTACCTTGCCGACACCGGCGAGAAGCTCGTGACACAAGTCGCCGATCCGGGCGGGCGCGACCAGCGTCAGGGCGGCGATAACGAAACCCATCAGGTCAAGATCCGCAACGGGCGGCCGCTTGCCGGGGGTTTCGAGTTCGAGCGCGAGGGGTTCCGCTTTGTCGACAGCGAGACGAAGGTCGGCAATTTCTTCGACGAGGCCGAAATCCGGCGGGTCTACTTCCCGGAATGCGAGGCGCTGATAAAGCGGGTCAGCGGCGCCAAGCGCGTCGTCGTGTTCGACCATACCTTGCGCACCGCCAGCGACCAGCAGCGCGAGAGCCAGAAGATCCGCGACGTCGTCAGCCGCGTGCACAACGACTACACCGAATGGTCGGGGCCGCAGCGGGTGCGCGACATCATGGGCGATGAGGCGGAGGCGCTGTTGCAGAGCCGCTTCGCGATCATCCAGGTGTGGCGGCCGATCAACCATCCGGTCGAGAGCCATCCCTTGGCGATCTGCGACGCGCAGACCGTGCGGCCGGAGACGCTGGTGGTCAACGAGCGGCGTTACCAGGAGCGGGTCGGGCAGACCTATGCGATCACCTACGATCCCGGGCAGCGCTGGTACTGGTTCC
>Ga0210400_10001016_pt1 | contig 28799 bp, 34 predicted proteins | sample IncBWH26MmetaG_FD_155456 | JGI IMG/M metagenome (GOLD analysis project Ga0210400, IMG submission 155456) | Forest soil microbial communities from Barre Woods Harvard Forest LTER site, Petersham, Massachusetts, United States - Inc-BW-H-26-M | ecosystem: Environmental > Terrestrial > Soil >... | reverse complement strand
GCGCCTGGTGGCGAGTTTACTGGAGCGTGCTGGAGCCAACCGCATTCTCGCGCTGGACTTGCATGCCGCGCAGATTCAGGGTTTTTTCGACGTCCCGGTGGACCATCTGTTTGCCACGCCGGTGATGATCGACTACTTCGAGGAGATGGGCGGCGAAGGCCTCACGGTGGTCTCGCCGGATGCGGGCGGCGTGGAGCGCGCCCGGGCGTTCGCGAAACGGTTGGATTCGCCGCTGGCGATTATCGACAAGCGGCGCACGGATGTGAATGTCGCTGAGGTGATGCACATCATCGGCGACGTGGAAGATCAGCATTGCCTGATCGTGGACGACTTGATCGACACGGCGGGGACGCTGGTGAAGGCGGCCGAAGCGTTGCTGAAGCAGGGCGCGAAAAGCGTCCGCGCCTGCGCGACGCATGCGGTGCTTTCGGGGCCGGCGGTGGAGAGAATTGAGAATTCCGAGATCGAGGAAGTCATCGTGACCAATTCGATCCCGTTGCGGGAGGAAGCCGATAGTTGCCGGCGCATCAAGCAGCTTTCGGTGGCTCCGCTGCTCGCCAAGGCGATCCAGTCGATTCACGAAGACGGATCGGTCAGTACGTTATTTGTTTGAGGGATTAGGGAAATGAGAAAAGACATCACCATTGAAGCGCAGCCGCGCGATTCGCGGGGCAAGAACGAAGCGCGCCGATTGCGCGTTGCCGGCTCGTCGCCCGCCGTCATTTACGGCTCGGGCGGCGACGCGATTCCAGTTGCAGTCAGCCCCAAGGAGGTCAATAAAATCCTCCACAGTAAGACCGGGCACAACACCATCTTCAATATCCAGGTGAGCGGCGGCGAAACCACGCCGGTGATGATCGTCGACTGGCAGCTCGATCCCATCAAGGACACGCTGCTGCATGTCGACATGAAGCGCATCGATTTGACCAAGCGCATTCGCGTCAAGGTTCCGGTGCTGACCACCGGTGAGCCGAAGGGCGTGAAGCTGCAGGGCGGACTGCACGAGTCCATCACGCGCGAAATCGAAATCGAGTGTCTGCCGGACGAAATTCCAGAGAGTTTCACCATGGATGCGACCGAGTTGATGATGGGCCAGAGTATTCGCGCCTCGCAGGTCGTGCTTTCGGGATCAATGCGGCTAGTGAGCAATCCGGAGTCGGTGATCTCACACGTGGTCGCGGTGAAGGTCGAAGCCGAACCGGTGGTGGCGGCGGTCGAGGGTGCGGCGCCGGCTGCAACGGCGGAACCGGAAGTCATCAAGAAGGGCAAGAAGGAAGAAGAGGGCGCGGCCCCGGCGGCGGAAGAGAAAGAAAAGAAGGGCAAGAAATAGGCGCCTGGAATGGCCGTGGCCCAAGCGAGAACTCGTGCCGAATTACTTCGTTTCCTGGCGCTGAATGTCATCGCGGACGACTACGAGAACCTGACCATATCGATTGCTGGGCCGATCGTGGAGATCGGTGCAAAATGCGGCTTGTCGTTTGAGAAGCTTGAGATTGTTAAAGCTTTGACAGAACTGGTCGAGGGTGGCCTGGCGAAAGTTTACCGTCTTCATGGTGATGGCCGGCGAGATTGGGCTGTAGAAATGCTAGGAATGCCGTCGCTGGAGGAAATGGAAGACTTCAACGGCGCTTGGTTCTATATCACCGACGCCGGGTTGGAAGTTGTTCGAGCGAGTCGCGATGCCTGGCCGCTGGATGACCACGACGAGTTGCGCAAGGATTGGACGCCGCCGTTGAATTAGCGGCGGATGGGATGATTGAGTTTTTGATTGTGGGTCTGGGAAATCCCGGCGAGGAGTATTCGAACACGCCGCATAACCTGGGCTTCATGGTCATCGACCGGTTGGCCGAATCGAATGCGATTCGCGTCAGCCGGAAAGAGAATATGGCGCTGGTGGGACTGGGGACGATCAAGGAAAAACGGGTCGCCCTGGCCAAGCCGCAAACGTATATGAACCTGAGCGGCCCATCGGTTCAAGGGCTGCTCGAGCGGTACGAATTGAAACCGGACCGCTTGGTTCTGGTGTACGACGAGCTGGACCTCGCGTGGGGCACGATGAAGATCAAGCCCAAGGGATCGGCCGCAGGTCACAAGGGTCCGAAAAGTGTGATCGGCTCGATCGGCACGAATGAGTTTTGCCGGGTGAGAATCGGGATCCATCCCGAACATCCGGTGGATGGTGAAGAGTTTGTTCTGCGGCCTTTCAAAAAGTCGCAGAAGCAGGAAGTGGAAGAGGCCGTGACGCGAGGAGCGGAAGCGGTCGAGTCCATAATCGCTGAGGGCGTCGAAAAGTCCATGACGGTGTTCAACCGCCGCGCCCAAGGCTTAAATGAAGAGGAAGAATGACGAGGGTCTACGAAGAACTGTTTATCGTTAAACCGGACGCGCCGGAAGAGGAAGTCGACGGATTTGTCGACCAGATTAAAAACGTAATCACCTCTGGCAAGGGTACGGTCGACAAAGTTGACAACTGGGGCGTGCGCAAGCTCGCCTATCGCGTGCAGAAGTTCAATGAAGGACGCTACGTCCTGGTGGTGTTCAGTTCGTCTCCGGAACTGGTTCACGAACTGGAGCGCCGCATGCGCGTGACCGACATGGTGATCAAGTTCATCACGGTACGCGTGGACGAAAAGCAAAAGAAAATCGACAAGCGCAAGAAGCAGCGCGAAAAGCGCGCGGCGCGGCGTCCCGCTCCTCAGGCGGCGATTCCGGCAATTCCCGCGTCGCCCGCGGCGCCGGCCGCTGGAGTGGAACACGCCGCTCCTGGACGTCCGGTGGTTGCTCCCGAAGCTCCCGCACCAGCGGCGGCGCCTGCGGCAGCTCCATTGGCGACCCAAGGAGAGGAGAAATAAGCCATGGCCGAACAAAAAGGCGGACGGCCGATCAGCGGTTCCATGCGTCCCACCGGCGGCGACAAAGCCATCGCTGGAAAGAAGCAGTATTTCCGGCGCAAGAAAATGTGCCGGTTTTGCATGGACAAAATCGACGACATCAATTACAAGGACGTGCGGCTGCTGATGTCCTTCATCAGCGAGCGCGGAAAGATCACGCCACGGCGCATTTCAGGTGTGTGCGCGCCGCATCAGAGACGGCTGGCGGAATCAATCAAGCAGGCGAGAAATATCGCGCTGGTGCCGTTCTCCACGTCGATATAAGGCGGTCTCATAGGATAAATATGGAAGTCATTCTGAGAGAAGACATCGATAAATTAGGCTCGCGCGGACAAGTGGTAAAGGTCGCCGCGGGCTACGCTCGGAATTTTTTGCTGCCGCGGCGGCTGGCCGTGGCCGCGAATGAATCCAACAAGAAGATCGTCGAGCAGGAACGCCAGGGACACCTTCGCAAGGAAGCCAAGCTTCAGGCCGACGCCGCGGATCTTGCCAAACTCATGGCGCAGGTGGAAGTGACCATCGCCCAGAAGGCCGGCGAAAACGATCAACTGTTCGGATCGGTGACCGCGGGCGACGTCGCTGTAGCGCTCGAAAAACTCGGCTACACCATCGAGCGTCGCAAAGTTCAATTGGATGAGCCGATCAAGACGCTCGGCGATTTCAAAGTGATTGTGCGGTTGCACAAGGAAGTTTCGCTCGAAATCCCGGTTCACGTCACGCGGGAAGAATAGTTTCCAACTAAACGCGCTCCATGACTGTCGCGCCTCAACTGACGGCCGTGCGGACTCAAGTTTGAGGCGCGACAGTTATGGAGCGCGTTAGTGAACAAACACCAGTGCCAACGGTTGAAGAACTGCTGCATCAGGCGGCGATGGGACGCGTGGGCGTCGATCGCCGCCTGATTCGTTCCATCCTGGCCGATCCAGATGCAGCCCGCGGAATCGTACAATTCGCAAAAGCGTCCCACGAAGGCGAGCGCTTGGATGTCGATCCGCTCCTGGTCGACCTGTTCCGGCATTTTCGTCCTGTAGAAGCGCTCGATTTTTATCTCGAAGCGATCCGCCACACTCCTGACGAAGTTTCCGACGACTTGATCCAGGCTGTGCTCCCGTTCGGCGAAAATGCCGTCGGTCCGCTGATCGCGCTGTACCAGGAACTGGGCGAGGAGCAGGGTGCCGATGTCGCCTTTCTGTTGGCGGGATTGCATGTGCGCGATCCACGAATTTTCACGCTACTCCTCGAGCGGCTGGAGTTTGACACGGCCGACGGGGCGTTTCTATTGGGGCTGTACGCGGATCCGGCGGCGCGGCCGGCGCTGGAGAAGATCCTCGCCGAGATTCCCGCGGAAGACACTGAACTGCGGCGCGAGGTAAGCTACGCGCTCGAACAAATGGATGCCGCGCCCGCTACCTATGAGCCAGAAGCGTTCGACATTCTCGCCGAATACAAAGAGCGTGAAGCGCCGGCGTTCGATGTGCTGCCGGAATCGGAACGCCTCGATCTGCTTAAGTCCGACGACGCGACTACGCGCACGGGCGCGGCGCACAGCTTCTTCAACGTTGAGTTGAACGCGAAGTCGCGCGCAGCGCTATTGGACGCCGCAAAATCCGATCCTGAAGTGGCGGTCCGGGCGAAGGCGTGGGAATCGCTGGCCGACGTTTCCACCGAGCAGGCGATTCGCGAGGCCATGCTCGCCGTGCTGAACGACGTCTCCCGTTCCATCGAAGAGCGCGGGGGAGCGGCTGTCGGATTGTACGGCGTGGCCGATCAGGACGATGTGCGCCCGGGCATCGAGGAGCTGTACGAAACTGGCGGACATGGTCGCGCCAAGGCGCTGGAGACAATGTGGCGTTCGTTGTGGGAGCCGTACGCGAAATATTTTCCACAACATCTTGACGACAAAGATCCTGCCATCGTACGCGAAGCTCTGCGCGGCGCTGGATATTTCCAGCTCACACGCTACACCGACAAGATCGCCAAGTATTTCGATGCCGCAGAACCCTTCCATCGATTAAGGGAAGACGCGCTGTTCGCCTACGCAATCGCGATGCCGGGCGAAACCACGCGCGGCCGTGTGCGCGGCATGCTGCGGAGGATCGACGCGATCTCGCCGCTCACGCAGTTTGAAACCGAGCTGGTAGAGTTCGCGCTCGACGAAAGGCTCCGCCTCCACGGCTTGCAGCCGGTCTTCAGCGAAGAAGCGAGCGAGGAACCTAAGCCAGCGCCTGTACCCCCGCCCGCGCCGGCGAAGATCGGCCGGAACGATCCGTGTCCCTGCGGAAGCGGTAAGAAATACAAGAAGTGTCACGGCGCTTCATGAAGCGTTCTTAATAATTCGCCCTCGAATGCGTTACAAAAAAATCTGTAACAATCCTCCAAAACCGCTCTTTCCTGTTGCAACCACACGGATTACGTGAGACAATGACCGGAGTTTTGCGAGGAACGTCCCGGCTTGCCGGGAATGGAACAGGAGACTTACCGCAGTGAGAGAAAAGGGTACTGTGAAATGGTTTAACGCCGCAAAAGGCTATGGATTCATCCAGCGAGCCAGCGGCGAGGATGTGTTTGTGCACTTCTCTGCCATCCAGATGTCGGGATACCGAACGCTCGAAGAAGGCGCAGAAGTGGAGTTCGAGGTCAAGCGGGGTCCCAAAGGCCTCCAGGCCGAGAACGTAAACCGGCCTTAGCCTTCGGTAAAAGGGAAGAACAGATTCTGCTTGCGGCCGTCTCTCGATAAGAGAGACGGCCGTTCTGCGTTTGGGCTGCTATGAATGCGAGACCAGATTCACGGGTGCAGTCGGTCGATGCGTTGCGCGGATTCGTGATGATCATCATGGCGCTGGACCATGTGCGCGATTTTTTTCACTCCGACGCCATGCGTTTCCTGCCAGACGATTTAACTCGCACTACTGCCATCCTGTTTTTCACGCGATGGATTACTCACATCTGCGCGCCGGTATTCTTTTTCACCGCGGGAATCGGCGCGTTCTTCTGGCTGCGGGGTGGGCGGACCACGGGTCAACTATCGGGCTTTCTATGGAAACGCGGCCTCTGGCTGGTGTTCCTGGAATTGACCGTACTTCGCGTGGCGATGAACTTCAGCCTGTTCAACGGCGCGGTGCTGCTGTCTATTTTGTGGGCCCTCGGATGGTCCATGGTCGCGCTGGGATTCCTGGTGCACTTGCCGGTTCGCGCGCTAGCGGGTCTCAGCATCGCGGCAATCGCTCTCCACAATCTTGCCGATCCGGTTCAGGCGACGCAGTTCGGCAATGGGGCATGGATCTGGAACATCCTGCACCAGCCCGGCGTTTTTCAAGTGGGATCCGTGCAGGTGCTGGCCGCATATCCACTGATTCCGTGGATTTTCGTGATGTCTGCAGGCTACTGCTTCGGACACGTTGTTTCTCAGGACGCGACGACGCGCCGCCGCTGGATGGTTTGGATCGGACTAAGCCTGACGGTCGCTTTCATCGTGATTCGCGCCATCAATGTCTACGGCGATCCGCAGCGCTGGTCGCCGGTCCGGCCGGTGCTCTCGTTTTTGCGATGCACGAAATATCCGCCGTCACTGGATTTTCTGCTGATGACGCTGGGGCCGGCGATCCTGCTGCTCGCATGCCTCGACCGGTTTAGGTTTTCAAAGACGAATCCGCTGGTGGTGTTCGGCAGGGTGCCGCTGTTTTATTTCCTGCTCCATCTATTCCTCGCTCATGCCTTGACGATTCCATTCGCTCTGCTCCGCTATGGTAAAGCGACGTTTTTATTCGATCCGCTGCCTTCACTGGGCGGCCAGTTTCCTCCCGGCTATGGCTACGATCTGTGGGTAGTCTACGCCGTCTGGATCGCCGTAGTCGCGATGATGTATCCGTGCTGCCTGTGGTTCGCCCGCGTGAAGCAGCTCCGTCAAGACTGGTGGCTCAGTTATCTCTAGTACACTGCGCCTTTCGAGAATGGAAGCGCGCAGGATTTTGGCGTACGCGTTTTGCCCTTTCAGGCGACATTGCACCGAGTCGGTGGGACGTCAACCCGATGCGATGACGACCAGCTTGTCCCAATTCGGAGATTTAGCTTTGGCGGATCTTAACCCCGCTTTCGGCTTTTTTCAGAGGAGGTAGGCCAATATGGTATGCTAATCGCAAGATTGGCATGCTCCCAAGAATCGAGCTCGATCAGCAATCCGATACTCCGATCTACCGGCAGCTCCATGAGCAGATCGCTCTGGCGATTTCTTCGGGACGGATGGTTCGCGGCGAAAGGCTGCCAGCCACTCGTGAATTGGCTGCTTCGATTGGCTTGGCCAGGGCATCGGTCGAGGCCGCGTACAAATTACTCGAAGCGGATGGCTTGATCAAGGGCTACGTCGGACGCGGGAGTTTTGTCGAAGGAAAAAGCCATGTCGATTGGGAGTCGCTAATTCCAGTCGAGGAGTCGGCGCAACCCGCGGTTCCTGCGGCGACCGTGAGCTTTTCGGCGTCGCGGCCTTCGGAACTGGAATTTCCGCTCGAAGAATTTCGGATCACGTGCCGCGAGGTAATCGATTCGAAGGAAGCCGTGAATATCCTGCAACTCGGACCGGCGAGCGGATACGGTCCACTGCGGAAATTTCTGCTCGAATATCTGCGCGGGCGCGGCGTGGCCGGACGCGACGACGAACTGCTCATCACCAGCGGCGCGCAGCAGGCCTTCGATCTGATCCAGCGCGTGCTCGCTTCACATGGCGAAACAGTTTTGATGGAGGACCCGGTTTATCCCGGGCTGCGCAATGCGTTTTTACGGGGCGGAGCGCGCGTGGTCGGCGTGCCGATGACGCACGACGGGGTCGACCTGGAATCGCTGGGACGAATCCTCGAAAAAGAACGTCCGCGGCTGATGGTGCTGACGCCAAGTTTTCAGAATCCGACCGGCACGACGATCCCCGAAGAGGCCCGCAACGAAATTCTGAAGATGGCACAGCGATCGGGCGTGATCATCGTCGAAAACGATCTGTACGGGGCTTTGCGCTACTCCGGAACCGATCTCGCGCCGATCAAGCAGCTCGATTCGTCGGGAGACACGATTCTGCTGGGAAGCTTTTCGAAGATCGCGTTTCCAGGACTGCGCGTGGGATGGGTGATCGGGCCGCGCCATTTTATCGCTCGGCTGACGGAAGCCAAGGAAGCGAGCGACTTGCACTCCGATCAGCTTTCCCAGGCCGTGCTGTTGCGGTTCGCGGAATCGGGCCGGCTGGAAGCGCATCTTCGAAAGATGCTGCAGGCCGGCGCGGAGCGATTGAAGGCGTGCCTGGACGGATGCGAGCGGGAGCTTCCGCCGGGCAGCGATTTCACGCGTCCGCAGGGTGGAATGAACGTGTGGGTGCGGCTGCCGGAACCTTTGGATGCGGCGGAGTTGGCGACCCGGGCGGCACGCGAAAACGTCAGTTATCTTCCAGGAAAATATTTCGCGGTGTCGCGTCCGCAGACCAATGCATTGCGATTGAGTTTCGCGGGGATCGAGCCGCACCAGATTTTGTGGGGGCTGCAAGTGTTAGGAATTTTGTTCAGGAGTGAAGATTCGAGGATAAAACGAGCGCAGAGCGCGGAGCCGGCTCCGGCGCTCGTATAAAGAAAGGAAAAAAACATGTATCTTTCTGAAGAGTTTCGATTGAAGGTGGGACTGGCTGAAATGCTCAAGGGCGGCGTCATCATGGACGTCACCAATGTGGAGCAGGCCAAGATTGCGGAAACAGCCGGAGCCTCGGCCGTGATGGCGCTCGAACGCGTGCCGTCCGACATCCGCAAAGAAGGCGGCGTGGCGCGCATGGCGGCCATCCGCATCATCCGCGAGATTATGAACACGGTCTCGATTCCGGTGATGGCGAAGGCGCGCATCGGGCATTTCACGGAAGCGCGGGTGCTCGAAGCACTCGGAGTCGACTACATCGACGAGAGCGAAGTGCTCACGCCGGCGGATGAAGAACATCACATCGACAAGCGCGAATACAAAGTTCCGTTTGTGTGCGGCGCGCGCAACCTGGGCGAGGCGTTGCGCAGGATCGCGGAAGGCGCGGCGATGATCCGTACCAAGGGCGAGGCCGGTTCGGGCAATATCGTCGAGGCGGTGCGGCATATCCGCACGATCGTGAAAGAGATGAAGCATCTCACCATCCTGGGCAAGGAAGAGCTGGTGCACGAGTCGAAGAATCTGGGCGCTCCTCTGGAACTGGTCGAGTGGGTGGCGGCGAATGGAAGACTGCCGGTTCCGAATTTTTCGGCGGGCGGCATTGCGACTCCGGCGGATGCAGCGCTGGTGATGCAGCTCGGCGCGGAAGCGGTGTTCGTCGGCTCGGGAATTTTCAAATCCGAAGATCCGGAAACGCGGGCGCGCGCGATCGTGAAGGCGGCCACATATTACAACGATCCGGTGAAGCTGCTGGAAGCCAGCGAAGAGCTGGGCGAGGCGATGCGTGGTCTCGACGTATCGAAGCTGCCGCAGGAAGAGTTGATGCAGACCCGTGGCTGGTAATCACAAAACAGTTGGAGTGCTCGCGCTCCAAGGGGATTTTGAGGCGCACCGGAAAGCGATCGAGCGGGCGGGTGCTCGAGCGCTGGAAGTGCGGACCAAAGATCAGTTCGCCGAATGCGACGGGCTGATCATTCCCGGCGGCGAGAGCACCACCATGCTGAAGCTGCTCGAGATCGAGGGGCTGACGGATGCGGTGCGCGCGTTCGGGGCAAAGAAACCGATCTACGGAACCTGCGCGGGTGCGATTCTGCTGGCCCACGAAGTGACGCGTCCGCACCAGGCGAGTCTCGATCTGATGGACATAACGGTCGAGCGCAACGGCTACGGGCGGCAGATCGACAGCCGCATCGCCAAGGTTCCAGTAAAGGACGGCGCCGACTTCGAGGCGGTGTTCATTCGTGCACCGATCATCCGCAAAGTGGGTAAAGACGCGAACGTGCTCGCGTCGTATGAAGGCGATCCGGTATGGGTGGAACAGGGGCGTCACATGGTGACGACGTTTCACCCGGAGTTGACTGATGACTCGCGGATACACCGGCGGTTCGTGGAGAAGCTGTAGTAGTAGTGACGGTTTCTGTTGCGAATGTTCTCTTTAGCGACCATTAGTGATAATTGTTCATTTATTCCTCACAAAAATGCCGCGACGGGATTAGCAGGGAGTATACTTAGTGTGGATCTAAGGTAAATGTCTGCGCGCGGCAGGCAGCGTCTGAACACGCCAGCCTAGCGGACAAGTTACTTCGGACACCAGCAGTTCCTGGGATAGGTTCACCACTGGTAGCCTTGAAGTCCTCGGTGGTCGGGAACGTTTCCATTTAATCACCTCAAAGCGTATTCATCGAGGAAACCAATTGAAAATATTCACAATGACTTGTTCGAGAATAGCCTCGCGCTATTTCTCTACGAAGAAGATTGCACTTCCGGCGGCCGCTGGTATCGTTCTGGTCCTGGCGGCAATTCCGGTTCTGGCAGCAACACATTACTTCCAGGGCTTCGAGACCGACACCTTCGACTGGAGCGGCGTTACCCGCGTCGCATCGGGGACCGACGGCATCACGTCGGCGGCCGGAGCCTTTCATGCCGAGGCGACTTCCGCGACGGCGCCAAACACAACTGGCGATTTTACCCAATTTGGCGGCTATGAGTCGACGTTCCCGGCCGGAGGGTATACCACCAGCATGGACGTATACCTCGACGTTGGGGCAAGCAACAACGACACGCGCTTCGATTGGTCATCTGCGATCGGCATGCCGGACGGCACCTTCCGCCGCGACTTCGTGTTCAACGCCGGGTTCTATAACGACTCGGACGTCACGGGGACCGGTCCTCGATTCGTAATCAGCGCGAGCAACAACGCGACGCGCAGCGCCGCCTTTCCCAAGAACCCAGGGCGCGATCCGTTCACGATTACGACAACTGGGTGGTATACCTTCGAGCACCACTTCCGTAACGCTGGTTTGGGCGTCCTGGCCGTCGACCTGCGCATCACTATGCTGGACGGCACGCCGCTGCACACCTGGACTCTGAGCGACCCGACTGACATCATCGGCACGACCGTGGGCGGCCACCGCTACGGGTGGATCGTGATCCAGGAGTTCCCGATCCTAGCGATCGACAATGTGAGCCTGTTGAGTGTCAACCAAGCCGGGAACGCGGCGGCCTGCAAGAATGAGGGTTGGCAGCATCTCACGCGCGCCGACGGTTCGCTCTTCAAGAACCAGGGCGACTGCATCCAATACGTCAATACCGGCAAGTAAGCTCCACATCGGAACAACATAATGCGAAGAGAGGCTCGCGCAAGCGGGCCTCCGCTTGCGACTCTCGAACAACCTCCACCCGGCCCTCGCACTTTCATGCGAGGATCGTTACTCAAGCTTCAGCTTGCCGTCGCCGTAATCGTTCACCAGCGTGATCAGGTCTTGAGCGTCCTGTGTGAGTTTTCCAAGCTCGGCCGACTCGAGAAAGAGTTTTCCGTCGCGTACTCTGAAGAGCATCAGAAGGCCGGGGCTCGTATCGCTGACCAGAGCGTGCTCCGCGCCAATCGTCAACTCGTGCGTGAAGCGCGTGGAACCGAACACGTTCGCGTGCATCTGGCGAAAGACTTCATCGCCCACCCGCTGTTTGTATTTGGTTCGCGCGTCGATCTCACGCCGCGGATCCATATAAAGCTGCGCCGCGCCTTGAATATCGAGGTCCTTCAAGCGCGACCAATACAGGCGGACGCAGTTGAGGGCCGTGTCCTGATTTAGCCCGCCATTGTCCGGAGTGATCTGCACCGGGGGTGCGAAGACGACGGCTGTGTAGCGGATCGTCCGGCCTTTGTGGGCGTAGGTCCGCTGCAAAGTTTGGGGAATAAGTAACCGAGATACAAGCAAAGCAACTATCGCGGCGCGCAACATACTACCTGAAGTTCGGTATCGTCCATCCAAGGCTTTAGCCCAACAACTCGCCCCCTGGCAGCCTCCTTCTCAATATGGACCTAGCGTAAGATGACTCGGGAAGGAGCATATCATGATCTTCGGCATGACCACGGCGACATTCACCCTGGTGCACGTCGTATTGAGCCTGGTGGGGATTTTCTCTGGACTGGTGGTCACCTTCGGGCTGATCACCGGGAAACGGTTCGATGGATGGACCGCCGTGTTTCTCGTTACCACGGTGGCGACCAGCGCAACTGGATTTGCGTTTCCGACGGACCACTTGTTGCCGTCGCAGGTGGTCGGCACGATTTCGCTGGTGGTTCTGGCAGTGGCGATTGTGGCGCGCTACGCTCTGCACCTGGCCGGCGTCTGGCGAAGGATCTACGTGGTCACCGCTGTGCTGGCGCTGTATTTGAATTTCTTCGTCCTGGTGGTACAGAGCTTCCTAAAGGTGCCGGCGTTGAACGCGTTGGCTCCGACGCAGAGTGAACCGCCCTTCCTGGTCGCGCAGGTGGTGGTGATGGCAGCGTTTATCACGCTGGGAGTTCTCGCGTGGAGACGGTTTCATGGCGCTCCCGTCATGGCTTGACTGAGGCGCGATTTAGCCTGTGGGGGGCGGACTTCAGCCCGCGTGGAGCTTCAGCTCCGCTCCAGGCGTGCGTGGCTAAAGCCCCGCGCGGGTTAAAACCCGCCCTCCACGGGCTCGGAACGAACGCTTCTATTGTTTCGAAACACGGCAAAGCGGAGCAGTGCCGCGAGCAGCAAACCCGCCAGAGCGCCTTCTGTCGCGATCAGCGGACGCTTGGGATAGAGCGGGCGCCCTGGCAGAGTGGCCGGATCGAGCAATTGCATCAGAGCTCCGCCATCTCCGGATAGATTCGCTTCGATCATGTGGCCCGCCAGCTCCGCGCAGACTTTCTGAGCGAGGAAACGGTCGGGATAATCAAAGGCGATTTCGAAGCCGCGCCCATCGGAGAACGGGCGAGTCACGATGTTGGTCCGCATAATCCCGATCACGTCCTCCAACGGAAGGCGGGCGCGCTGACTGGGATACAGGCCGAAGCGGTTGATTGAGGCCGTCAGCGTGGACCTGCTCAGCGTAGTCTGCGCCGCTCTATAGAAGGCATGCAGGGGATTGGTCGCCGAGACCGCTATAACGGCACTGGAGACATAATGCGTTGGGCCGAACACGAATGCGAACGTCAACGTCACCAGGGTCCCAAGGGTGATCATGGTGATGGCAAGTTTGGCGAACGCCCAAGTGACTATTCTCATTTTGAGGGCTCCGAACACAATGTCGAATGTGTCTCGCGGAGCCGGCCGCAGGTCTTCAAGAAGCGCCTCGAATTCCACGCCGTAGCGCTGGCGCCATGATCGGGGATACAGGCGAGCGAAGAACTTCAGGACGGATTTCATAGTTCGTGGAGCCTCCGCGATCCGATTTTCACGAACTGGCTGAGCGAAGCTAGTTGGGCTTGTAACTCACGCTGGCCTAGGGCCGTTAGCGTGTAGGGCCGGCGTCGGTCGTCCGAATCGACCCCGCGAATCAAGCCGCGCTGTTCCAGGCGCGTGATCGCGCCATACAGCGTGCCGGGACCGAGGCGCGTGCCGGCGAACTGTTGGATGTCTTGCATCATGGCATAGCCGTGTTTATCGCCTCCGGCAAGGCTCGCGAGGACCAACAGGCTGGGATCCGACATATTACGTACCGCGTAATATCGTATCGCGTAATAGTTTTCCCGTCAAGACCCCGGCCCGGTGGCCGATAAGGACACCAGGATGACGGTCATGACACTGCGGGAAATTCCGATTGCATCAATCCTGCGGGCTCACGCCGCATGGCTCGAAGATCGCACCGCCGGAATGCAGGCGGATCTGAGCGGATTGACGCTGAATGACACCGGACTGCAGGGCGCGGTGCTGCGCGACGCGATTCTGATCGGCGCCACTCTGCTCGACGCGAATCTGGCAGAAAGCGACTTGAGCGGTGCACGTCTCGAACGCGCCGACCTGCAACGCGCGAATCTGGCGCATGCCGACCTCAGTCGCGCCAATCTGACCGGCACCAACTTTGGCGGGGCCTGGCTCACCGGGGCGAATTTTTCGGAGATCGCCGCCGTGGGAACCGGGTTCAAGCAAGCGCGGATGTCGAAAGTCAGGATGGTAGAAGCGTCGGTGAACGACGCGAGCTTCGTCAATGCGGTGGCGACCGGCGCGATCTTCCATCAATCGCGGTTCTACGACGTCGATTTCACCGGCAGCTCCCTGGACAACGCCGTGTTCTATCATGCGCGGCTGCAGCACGTGAAATTTAGCGGATGTACCGGCGCGTCGATCAGCTTCGCGGGATCGAAAATCGATCACTGCGATTTCGCGCGTGCCGTGATGGTGGGAGCCAAGCTGACGCGTTCGGAAATCCTGCAGTGCACCTTTCGCAATGCGAATTTGAGAGACGCGGACTTTCGGGAAGTCCGCATTCGTGGCGGAGATTTCGGGCACGCAGTGTTCGCCGGAGCGCATTTCCGGGATGCGCGGATGGCCATGGCGGATTTTCGCGGCGCCGATTTGACGGGCGCGCTGGAGCTGACCTCGGATCAGCTTTCACAGGCGTTCACGGATTGCGCCACCATTTTGCCGAATGGCGCGCACGGTCCGTATCTACGCCGCTCGGGAGCGGAACGGCCGAAATAATCACTTCTGCGGATGGATTTCCCTCACGTCCTTGGGAACCCTTAGCTCGAAGTCGGAATCGGGAAGTTGCGAATTTGGCGGAGTGATCTTGACGTCCGAGTACATCACGATTTTGTAGTCTTTGGATGGAAACAGGAGCTTCTCCTGCACCGGATAAGACTTGCCCTCCATGATCCACAGATCGATGCGCGTCACCAGTTTTTGTACCTCGGTCGATTTCGGCGATAGTTCCAGGTGTGTGGTGGCAGTGGACTGAATCTTTTCGGGTCCCACCAGCTTGACACCGTAGTCCTTTAGTAGATCTGCGCCGGAAGTTCCAAAACCCAGCGATACTGCACGGTCGAGAAAGCTCTGGTACTTGCCCACGTCGTAAACTTCTTTGGTCTTGCTTTTGGGATAGTAGATTTCCACCTTGCCGCCGTCGAAATGGTAGGTGCGCACATCGGGCGGGAAAAAGTCGAGGACTCCGGCGAGTCCTTTCTTGATCCGCTTGAGGCGCATCTGTCCGGTGTTCTCGCTGGATTCCTTCAGTGCGTCGGTGTAGTCAATTTGGGAGATGCTCGCGGATACAGACTTGAAAACCTTGGCGGACGCGTCCATACGCTTCAGGATTTCCTCAAGCGAATCGGCGCGCAAGGCAGCCGCGGCGGCGAAAAAGAAGAACAGTCGACTCACGGGCGGGTGAAGGCCATGTAGCCTTTGATTTCCTGTTCGGCTTCGTCGTAGATGGGCTCGACCGTGGTCAGGGCGGCGTGCGTTTTGTAGCGTTTATTGACCAGATCGGTGGCTTTCGAAAGAAGCTGGTCTTCGGGCGCGCCAGCCAGAAGCTGCGGTTCGATCCAAAAGCCTCCGCGCAGCATCACGATGTTGGTCGCTTTGGGCTGATCGCGGAAAATGTCGCGCGGCACCAGGAAAATGAAGGCCAGGATCAGGGCGACCATGACGTCGTATTGCCAACTGGCTCGGGGATAGTCCCACAGGAAGAAACGACCGAGGGTGCGCATCGATTTCAGTGTATCAGGAAGGAGTCAGCGGTTCTGTGATTCGCCTGCCGTCAGAACCCGGTCGCTATCGCTCGCGGTTCGGTGCTGTCGCGAACAAGTTCAACAGTCGCACCGAGCCGCGAGCGGCAGCGACCGGTTCCTGACCTGTTAAATCAACTTCTACAACTGCGGATAGTCCGGGAACCACTGTGCGGCTGCGATCGCTTGTTCGAGAGCTTCGGGTGTTGTCTTGTCGGCGACGCCGGAGGCTTGGGCTTCACGTGCGATGGCGAAGGCGAGTCTCGCCGTCACAGAGCGCAGGTCGTGGAGCTCGGGGAGCAGCGGATCGCCGGGAGAGTTTTCGGCCAGTGCGCGGGCGGCGGCGAGAAACATGCCGTCGGTGATGCGGCGCGCGTGTGCGGCGGCCGCGGCCAAGCCGATGGCGGGAAAAATATAAACGTTATTGCACTGTGCCACGCCGGGGAAGGGCGATCCGGTAGCGACCAGCGCACGGCCGCCAGTCCATGCCAGAAGATCGGTGGGGATGGCCTCGCTGCGCTCGGTCGGGTTCGATAACGGCAAAATGATGGGGCGTTCCGTTTTCCTGGCCATTTCGCGCACGATCGATTCGGTGAACGCTCCGCGAACGGTCGAGAGCCCAATGAGGACGGTCGCGTCGATATTCTGAATCACGTCGCTCAGGGTAAGGCTGTCTGAATCGGATCGGGCGTAGGTACGTTGCTCCGCCGTAAGATCGGTGCGCCGGTCGTGCAGCAGGCCGTCTTTATCGACGATCCAGAAACGCGCGCTGGCTTCCGCATCGGTCAGGCCGTCTGCCCGCATCGCCGCGCGCAGATAGTCGGCGACCCCGATGCTGGCCGAACCCGCGCCCAGGAACACGATCTTCTGATCGCGCATGCGGATTCCCGCGACCCTCCCAGCGCTGAGGACGGCCCCAAGAACCACCGCGCCGGTGCCCTGAATATCGTCGTTGAAAGTCAGGAGCTGGTCGCGGTAGCGGTCCAGAATCGAGCGGGCGTGCGTGGTGGCGAAGTCTTCCCATTGGAGGCACGCAGTGGGCAGTTCCTGTTTCACCGCTTCGACGAAGCGTGCAATGAAGGCGTCGTATTCGGCGCCCTGGATGCGCTCGTGACGCCAGCCGAGATACGTGGGATCGCTACGAATCTCCGCATTGTTGGTTCCCACGTCGAGCAGGATGGGCAGCGTGCGCGTGGGATGAATTCCGCCGATCAAGGTATACAGCGACAGCTTGCCGATCGGAATGGCGAGCCCGCCCACGCCTTGGTCACCGATGCCGAGAATGCGTTCGCCATCGGTCACTACGATGACATCGATTTCGGGATAAGGCCGGTTGCGCAGCAGATCTGGAATCGAATCGCGGAGCGGATAAGAAATGAACAAGCCACGTGGACGCCGGTAGTTATGACTAAAATAGCGGCACGCGTCGGCGACCACGGGAGTGTAGACGATCGGCATCATTTCTTCAATGTGATCCAGCAGCAGGCGGTAAAACAGGACCTCGTTGTTGTCCTGAAGCTGCCGCAGGTAGATGTGGCGATTGGTGGGTTTATCGTAGGCGAGGTAGGCGGTGTAGGCGCGGGCGACTTGTTCTTCAAGCGTTTCGACATACGGCGGCAGCAGCCCATGCAGACCGAAGCGGGTACGCTCTCCGGCGGTAAACGCGGTGCCTTTGTTCCAGGCAGGGACACTGAGGAGTCGCGCTCCGTAAAGCGCCGCGGGAATGGAATGCATCGGTCTCTTCAGGATACTTCGATTGCCCTTTACACAACATTACTTCGGGAGCATCTCAGTACCCTTGTGACCCGCGATTTGAACCGTTAAACTTGAGGCACACGGGAGGCTGTACATGTCGCTTCGATTTACAGGATTTGGAATGATCGCTTTGGCCGCGACGCTTTCGGCAGCGGATACGGGGAAGGGCGGGGTCAGCTATACGAAAGACGTCGCTCCAATTCTGTTCAAGAATTGCGTGACCTGCCATCGCTCTGGCGAAATCGGACCAATGTCCTTGCTCAGTTATTCGGAAACCAGGCCCTGGGCAAAAGCGATCAAGGAAGCCGTGCGGACGCGCCAGATGCCGCCATGGTATGCCGATCCGAACTACGGACACTTCATCAACGACACACGCCTGCCGCAGTCCGAAGTGGATACGATCGTCAAGTGGGTGGACGCTGGCGCGCCGCAAGGGAACGCCGCGGACATGCCGCCTACGCCGAAGTTCACCGAAGGCTGGGTGTTGGGCAAGCCTGACGCCGTGATCGAAATGCCGGAAGCGTTCGACGTTCCCGCGGAAGGCGTGATTCCGTACAAGTATTTCACCGCCAAGACGAATTTCACAGAGGACAAGTGGGTTCGCGGCGTGGAAATTCGTCCCGGGAATCGTGCCGTGGTGCATCACATCATTCTGAATATGCGCGAAGGCGGCGCTTCGGGACGGGGTATGCAAGGACTGGGTGGAACAGCTCCCGGACTTCAGGCCAGCTTCTATCCCGAAGGCGTCGCGCGGCTGGTCAAGGCCGGCACAGAGATCATTTTCCAGATGCATTACACTCCGAACGGCAAAGCCGCGACGGACAAATCCTACCTCGGGCTGTACTTCGCCAAGGAACCTCCGCGGGAGCAGATGCTCGGTCACATGATTCTGAATGTAGGATTCAAGATTCCGCCGGGAGATCCGAACTACGAAGTCCGGTCTACCTGGACCGTGCCCGAAGACATCATTGTGCGCGGGATGATGCCGCACATGCATCTTCGCGGCAAGGATTTCAAGTACACCGCATACTATCCGGACGGACGCGAAGAAATCCTGCTGAACGTTCCCCATTACGACTTCAACTGGCAGTTGGGATACAAAGAGCCGGAGAACTTCCGGTTGCCGAAAGGCACCCGAATCGAATGCGTGGCGCACTTTGACAATTCGCCCAACAACCGCTTCAATCCCGATCCAGCCAAGGAAGTCCGCTGGGGCGATCAGACGTTTGAAGAAATGATGATCGGGTTCTTCGACTACTCGCCCGACAAGAAGCTTCAGGCGTCCTTACAAAAGTAGGCCGTTAGCGCGGATGCGGTTGAAAGAAAGTAGACTCCAGCAAGGGATAGTCTACGACGATGGCTTTCCCATTGGATATTGCTCTGACGGAATGGAGCGTATCCGGCGGCACAATTCCGACAAATCCCGGACTTGAGTACTGGAGAACGCCACCGATGGTTATTTCCAGTTCGCCCTCGATCACTTGCCAAACCTCTTCCTGAGGGTGGGAATGTTCGTGGATGGAGGAGCCTGCATCGAACTCGTAGTGCGCGAAGGTCATGCTTGGCGAATTGAAATAGCGGCCTCTCCAGCCCGGCAAGCGTTCGATCTCTGGCAGCTTGCTGGTATCGATGAATGTCCGATCCATGCTTGGCGTTCCAGTTCGATTCTACGCCAACGCGGTTGCTGTTGGGACCCGTAGTATACTTCCGGAAATGCTCAAGATTCCGATGATTGCGCTGCTGGCCGCGTTTAGCTTTGCGGCCGATTCCGACGGTGCCGCTATCTACAAGCAGACCTGCGCGATGTGCCACGATGCGTCCGACACGACTCGGGCGCCGGGCAACGTTTTGCTGGTATCTGGAGAATAGCTATGCTTCGCATGTTTCTTCTGACGGCAGGTGCACTGTTCGCCCAGATTAATGCAGATATTGTCGAGCAGCATCGCACCGATCTCGAAAAGCAATCCAAAGATCCCGTGATGAAGCGTGATGGCGGAACTCAGCCGCAGGACTGGGCCTATCAACTGCCGGAAGGGATTGCCACGCGGCAGGTCACGTTTTATGCAGGAGGCGGAACGCCGCTGTACGGAAAAATCTTCTTCCCGCGCGAGTTCACCGCGCACGGAAAAATACCAGCAATCGTGGTGGGGCACGGGATCAACGCGCTCTCCATCGGAATCGAAAAATACGCGGCGCGATTCGCGGAACGCGGGGTCGTCGCCATGGCAATCGACTACGAAAGCTACGGCTTCAGCGGCAGCGAAGTATCTCTGCTGGAACGCGACACGACGACTGACGACGGCCAGGTCTGGGAACAAACGGCTCGTGTCCAGTTGAAGCGGACCGATCTGAACAACTTCAAAGAAGTCGAGGATTATCGTGCTGCGGTTTCGTTTCTGCAAGGCGAGCCGGGTATCGATCCCGACCGGATCGGCATCTGGGGATCGAGTAACGCCGGTAGTGTGGTGATCGCCGTTGCTGGACGAGACGCGCGCGTAAAGGCCGTGGTTTCGCAGATCGCCGGAACGGGTGCTGCCCCTGCCGGCGCGCCGATTCCGATTGCGCCAAACTTTCTGGACGACATGATCAAGCGTGCGCGCACCGGGCAGGGAGCCGAGGTCGATGGCGGATTCTCCTTCCGCAGCAAGATCGACATGTTCAGCAACCAGCGCAATCGCGAGGTGCGCCCCGGATCGACCGTGGATCGCATTCCGGAATCGACCAGAATTCTTTCCGTGCTCGCGGAGAAAGACGAGTTGGGGAATCCGATTGTCGGCGCGAATGCGGCATCGAAAGCGTTCAAGGGGACCTGGCAGGTGATCATCCTGCCGTACATGACTCACTTCCAGATGTATTCGGGTACGGCATTCGAGGTGGATTCGACGCTGGCCGGCGATTGGTTCGCGAAGTATCTGGGGGCCAAATGAGAATCCTTGCGGGTGTTTTCATCACGGTTCTCGCACAGGGGCAGAACATCAAGGAGATTCGTTTCTACAGCGAGAACGTGCAGTGTTACGCCAAGATATTTCTGCCCGCCGGATTCACTGCCGACGGGAAATCGCCGGCCGTGGTGGTTGCGCCGGGATGGGGCGAGACGGCGGCGTCCATCGAAAAATATGCGGCTCGGTTCGCTGAAAAGGGAATGGTCGCGATGGCGATCGATTATCGCGGCTGGGGCAAGAGCGGCGGCTATGTGTATCTCGCTGAAAGTGTCCGGTTCGACGACCGGTTGCGGTTTTCGCAACACACCGCGAAGGTCCGCATCCGCCGAAAACGCCTGATTCCCGACGATCAGGTGGACGATATTCGCAACGCTATATCGTACTTGCAGGGTGAGCCGGGCGTGGATCGCTCGCGGATTGGTGTATGGGGCACGGGCATGTCCGGCGGTCACGCAATGGTCATTGCCGGGATCGACCCGCGAATCAAGGCGGTGGTCGCCCTAGCGCCGGTGATTGGGGGGAATGACGTGCCTCGTCAGTTGTCGAAGCCGGAATTTCAGGCGACGCAGGTAAAACTTGCTCGTGCCGATTCGGCTGCGGCGGCTTTGATGTCGTCGGAGGAAACCAGGATCGCGCTGGCTGAATACCATCCGTTCTGGTTTGTGTCGCAGATTCCGCAGACGGTGGCGGTGCTGTTCCTGGTCGAGGCAAATGACAAATCGGATGCAGTCGCTGCATCGAAAGTGTTAAAGGGGCCTACCGAGGTGAAGCCGAATGCTGCCGACGCGGCGGCGGAGTGGTTTGCGAAGTATTTATAGTGTGGAGCAAGCTTCAGCTTGCAGCATCGGCTTTAGCCGAGGTTCTGACGTCGGCTAAAGCCGGGCGCTTCAAGCTAAAGCTCGCTCCACAAGAACAAGAGGGCTTTAACGTCCTGGTGGCCTTCGGGCTCTCATCAAAGTGATTTCGGCGTACAATAGCCGAATGCGAAACCTGAATCTGGCTGCGTCGCTGGCCCTATGCGCGGCGATCGCTGCGGCGCAAAGCGCGAATCCGCGCTTCGGCAAATGGAAGCTGAAATCGGACCAGCCTGCGCCATCGAGCAACATCATGACCTACGAGCCGGCCGGCGCCAACGGAATGAAGATCACCATCGACGCGGTGAATCGCGAAGGCGTCAAATCGCAATGGTTCTACACGACCAATTTCGATGGCAAAGATGAAGCGGTTACGGGGAATCTGGGAACGGACACGGGCTCGGTAACGGTCGTGAATTCGAAAATCAACGAGATCATTTATAAGAAGAACGGCAAGGTTTCGCAGGTACTCACGAATGTTCTGTCTCCAGACGGCAATACGATCGCGGTGATGTACATGCGGATGGACGCGGAAGGGAAGACGTCCAACGTGACGTTCGCGACGTATGAGCGGATGAAGTAGGCCTAAGAAGAGAAGGAGAGGAAGGGCTTGTTGTCCGGGATTTTCGTGTTAGTCCTTCCAAGTGGTGGACCATTCTTCGAAAAGGCTGGACGCCAAGCGGACCGGGTGGCATTGCTAGAGTAGAGGCGGGCGGCGGGAGCAGGCAGGACTTTGCCGCTGAAGTTGCGGATGTGAGAACTGGAATGAACTTTCTTAAAAGCCTAGTATTCGGCTTGTTCCTAGGTGTCGCCGCATTCTTAGGCCACTACCTTAGCCGGTTCATAGGTTATTGGGCCATGGTTCCCGCCGTTTTTCTGCTTCTTGTCATCGCCGTCTTTCTCGGTGTTTTGGCAACGATAAGGTACGCGTTCGATTGGAGACGTCGGATGCGGACAACGGAACGGCGCAAATGGAATCTCGTAATGTATGGTCTGCGAAGGCCCTCCGTATTAAGTAAAATCCTCTAGCCGCCGATGTAAGGGCCATGGAAACGCAGTTCTTTGTCGAAAGCTTTGCTCGCTTCTTCACTTACGTGCGCATCACTGGCGGCCTGCACGTTCCCGGACAGACCGTCAAAAGTCTGACAGTGCTGAAATCCAACCAGCCGATTTGCGAGGGGCAGGTCAATCTGCCGATGCCGGGATTCGCCATGAACTGCGGATTCCTGGTGACCTTTATGCGCGAGGAGTTCGAGCCGAAGGACATTCTGCTGATCTTCGAGCTGGACAACGGCAAGAAATTCCAAATCACCGGCGCAGAGGCCGCCAGCTTCTATCTTCATCACGAAGCCGCGGCCAACAAGGCGGAAAAGAAGTTCTTCGAACGCTTGCAGACGCCCGGCTACGATCGTGTCCTGGAGATTGGCAGCCGTGCCCGCTCCGGCCTGGTCCGCAAGGAATTGTTCAAGGGCAAGCAGTATACCGGGGTCGACATCCTGGCGGGTGAAAACGTGGATGTCGTCGGCGACGCCCATGCGCTGTCCACTCATTTCGCGCCGGAGAGCTTCGATGCGATCTATTCGGTTTCGACTTTCGAGCATCTGGCGATGCCGTGGAAGGTCGCGCTGGAACTGAACAAAATCTTGCGCATCGGTGGAGTCGCCTATCTGGTCACGCATCAAGCGCTCGGAATGCACGACACGCCTTGGGATTTTTGGCGCTACTCCGACACCGCCTGGGACGGAATCTTCAACACGTATACCGGTTTTCGAAAACAGGAGACCTTCCTAGGCGGGCCCATGACGCTGGTTCCGGCGATTTATCACGATCACTGGAAGGGATTCGAAGGAGCGTACGGCTTCTCGATCTCAGCGGCCCTGATCGAGAAAACCGGACCATGCAATCTTAAATGGGACTTGGACGTCATGCAGGCGATCCAAGGGATCTATCCACACTAATTCTTCATCTTTCGCTGTATCTTCGCCTTCGACGATTGGAACATTCATTTCACTTGTCTTTGGCGAGGCCCTTGGCACATACTAGATTGATTCAAAACATCTGAATAGGTCGTTAGGGGCGTTGGCCGCTGGAAATCTCAAAAAGTTTGGTGGTTCCGGCGAGTTTCCACGCATAGCTAGAGTGAAGATGAGCCCGATTGCAGCCGATTGCTGCGTAAATCTGTAACTCACGATTTTTGAGGTCGCATACGGAGAATGCAATGAGCCTAAGGAATTTTGCCATCATCGCGATTGCCGGGGGAGTGGCGCTGGCGCAGACTACGCCGCCTCCGGCGCAGCCCGCCAAGCCAGCGGCTACTAAACCGGCGGCGGCGAAACCCGCAGCGCCGTCCCGTGTGGATGAAGTGATCCAGGCGGTGAAGGCCGGGGTTTCGGAAACCGACATTCTGGACAGCCTGCGGCAGACCAACAAGCCGATCACGCTATCGCTGGCCGATAAGACCAAGCTAAAGTCGGCTGGGGTCTCGGACCCGATTATTCGGACGATGGCGGACCCATCGGCAGCGTCTGCCCCAGTTCCCGTAGCCGCATCCGCACCGGTTTCGCCACCTCCAGCGGCTCCGGCCCCTGCGCCGGCTCCAGCAGCCGCACCTCCGCCGCCGGCCGCAGTCCCGGTGAGTAATTCAGCGCCGGTTTCGCAAGCACAGAAAAAGCGCGTGATTGTCGACGAGTTCGATTACTCTGCGGTCATGACGTCGGTCCAGGCGGTGTTCGGGACTCAGCAGAATATCGGAAAAGGCATTCGCGCGATGTTTACGACGCGGATCGCCAAGGACAACAAGATCGTGGTGGTAGAGCGCGCCAAGATCAAGGCGCTCGAGGCCGAGCAGGATCGCAACGCCGGCAATCGCGTGAAGCAGGGAACGGGCGCGCGGGTGGGACGGATCAGCGGAGCCGATCTGCTGCTGGCCGGCGACATCGTGATCTTCGGCCGCGACGACAAAAAGAAAACCGTCAAGGGTGGAGGAATGATCGGCGGCGTTATTGGAGCTGCGGCCAACATGAACAAGGAAGATAAAGCGATCGTGGCGGTCGACTACCGGCTGATCGACGCGGAAACTTCCGAAGTGATCGCGACGGGAGAGGCGCGCGGCGAATCGGTCCGCAAGAGCAAGGGCTTCGGCGCGATGGCGGGAGTGCTCGGCAAGGGCGTCGGGGGCATGGAAATCGACATGACCAGTTCGAATTTCGCGGAAACGATCATCGGCGAAGCGACCATGGATTGCGTCAACAAGCTGGCCGAGTTCCTGAATAAGCAGGCCGAGGAGATGCGCAAGACGGTGCGGGAAGTGGAAACCTCGGTTGCCGACGTATCCGGTAGTATGCTCACGATTGCCGCCGGTGGCAATGACGGTGTCAACGTGGGCGAAGTTTTCGAGATTCATCAGGTGGATCGCGAAGTGCGTGATCCAACCACGAAGGAACTGCTGGACCGGATCACTCACAAGGTCGGCGAAATGACGGTAACCACGGTTCGCGACAAGATCGCGACGGGAAGCTATATCGGGTCGCCGCCGAAAGTCGGCTTTGTGGCACGCAAGAAAATACCGGGTCAACAGTAACGGGAGGAATCCATGAAAAAAAGTATCATCTTGACGCTGGTCGCGAGCGCCGCCGCTTGCATGGCCCAGAAAAAGACCATGTCGATCGACAATTTCGACTATTCGGCGGTGATGACCTCGGTGCAGGCGATTTTCGGCACCCAACAGAATATCGGGCAGGGCATCAATGCGATGATGACCAAGCGCATCGTTGAAGACGGCCGCTTCACCGTGGTCGAACGGCGCAAAGTGAACGACGTCATGAAGGAACAGGATTTCGCCGCCAGCAATCGCGTGAAGCAGGGCACCGGCGCGCGGATCGGGCAGATCAAGGGCGCGCAATTGACGCTGATGGGCGATATCGTGGTGTTCGGACGTGACGACCGGCGCGTGGGCGGCGGCGTGGGTGCGGCGGTTCCAGGAGCGGGCGGCGCCATTGGCGGATACAAATCTGACAACAAGGCGGTGGTGGTGCTCGATTTCCGGCTGGTGGACGCCGAGACTAGCGAAGTGATCGCGACAGGTGAGGCGCGCGGCGAGTCCAAACGCACCAGCAAGGGGTTCGGCGCCGCATTGTTTGCCGGTGGAGTTGCAGCGGGCGGCGCGGTGAACATGACCAGCTCAAATTTCGGCGAGACCATTATCGGTGAAGCCACCATGGACGCGGTGAACAAGTTGTCCGAACAGCTCAAGACCGTTAATCTGCAGGGCGGCGCGTCGGATCGGACTGACGACCTGGATGCACGCGTCGCGGATTTCAGCGGTGGCACGCTGACCATCAACGCCGGTTCCGCAGCCGGGCTGCAAGCGGGGCAGACGTTTACGGTTTATCACAAGGGCAAGGAAATCAAGGATCCATCGACAGGCGAAGTGCTCGACGTGCAAACCACGCCGATCGGAAAGTTCACGGTCACTACGGTGCGCGACCGGATCTCGATTGGCAGCTATAGCGGAGCCACGCCGCCGGTGGCCGGCGATATCGTTAGGAAATAGGAAATAGGAACGAGCATGCGGCGACTCTTAGCCCTGGCGGTGGCGCTGGCTCCACTGTTTGCGCAGGACGCCCCTGCACCCCCACCCATACCCGAAGACTCACTCAAGCAAGCGCGCCACCGATTCGATCTGGTTTCCACACGCGCCATGGCGCACCTGCACGCAGCGGACACGATCGAAGCGCGGCTGAATGAAAACGGTGCGACGCTGCATCCGCAAATCATTGCACTGCGGTTGCGGATCGGCGCGTCGCTGGAAGAAGCGCACAGCGCCATCGCAGGCGGTGATCTCAAAGCCGCCGATCAGGCGATGACTACAGCCGAAGCTTTGGTGGATCGCTTCGCACGCCGGCTCGGAGGGGAGTAAGGCGATGCGCACGCTATGTGTGATTGTGTGGGCTTCGCTTGCAGCGACGGCCCAGACGCCTCCGACGCCACCACAACCGAGCGGCAACGGGCAGTGGCGGAACGAACTGAAGGGACTGCCGGAGCATCCAGCCGCCGGCACCAGCGTGCAGGATATCGACCGCTTCACGCAAAACGTCCAAATGGCCGCGCCGTATTTCGCCACCATCACGCCTGGCGACTTTGAAGCCAATCGCGAGATGGTGCGGCGCATGTGGGCGTACGCAATGGCGCTGGACATGATGGCGGGGAAGAATCCTGCGCTTCGTCCCGCGGCGTCGCGAGCACGGCGCGCGATGAATTCCTTTCCCATCGGATTCGCGATGGTCCAACCGCCGGGCTCCCCGCAGTCTGGCGCGCTCGCTGATCCTCCAACACCGCCAAAGTCTTCGGGACCGCCGTTTGCCATGACCGCTCCGCACGTCGAGAATGTTCCCGCAGGAGACCGAGCCACGGCCAGCGATCTTTCCTCGCGCTACACGTCCACCGCGGCCCGCGCGGCTTCCGCCTGGCAGAACGTCGAAACGCTTCGGCAGAGCCTGGTTTCGCGCGGGATGACGCTCAACGCGGCCACGGCGGCATCGGTCGGGCGTCTGCAGGCGGATATGGATTCCGCCTCGCGGAGCCTGACGGCGCGCGATTGGACCGAAGCATCTGCTAGCCTGGATCGGGCGGACGCCGAAATCGAAAAAATATCCAAGACCGTCGGCCGTTGAGAGCGTCCAATCGCAGCTTCCGCCGCTTCCTACGGCAAGGAGAAGACCAGCAATGCAGCTGTTCAGCCTGCTCGACCCGTTCTTCAACGCGTTGAACGACGGCAAGATTATTCGGTTCGTGGTCGCGGGCTTTTTGCGGCTGGTCGCTGTGCTGATCGGCGTGGCCAACGTGATCGCTGCGGTCGTCATTATCGGCGGAGCGTTCCGGACCACGGAGGTGGGAACCGTCATGGGCAGCCTGCTGCTCGGCGCGTTTTTCCTGGCCAGCACATTCTGCCAAGTCGCCGTTTACCTATATCGCGCGCGCACCATTGCCGGGCTGGGTGAGAGCCAGTTCACCGTGACGGCGATTGCATCGGTGCTGTTCCGCCTGATCGGCGAAATGATTTTCTGCTCGTTCACACTGCTTGGGATCGGAGGCTGCCTGTTCGTATGGATGACGAATATGGATCCGGTGGGAATGCTCGGCGCGGCTGGATCGTTTATCCCGCGATTGGGTGTGGGCGGCGGATTCCTGGGCGGGCTGACGTTCCTCGCCACAGCCCTAATCCTGGGATTCGTACTGATCATCACGTTCTACTTTATTGCGGAATTGCTGCTGGTGCTGGTGGATATCGCAGGCAATACGAAGGCGCTGCGCATGGCGATGGCGGGAGGACTTCCAGCCGTTCCAGCCGCAGTCCACGTCCCGCCCGCACCAGCGCCGGAACAACCGGCGGTACCACAGCCTGCGCCTTCCACCGTGCCGATGGCGCACGCGACAATGGTGGTCGTTCCACCTCCGCCACCCGCGCGGCAGGAGCCTGTTCCGGCGCCCGATCCTACACGTGAACTGGTCGAGCGTTTGGCCGCGAGCGGCAAACTGATCGCGTCCGCCCGCCAAGCCGTGGAAGGATTGCGCGAGCGCGGAGCCTTGACGTCTGAGCTGTCCGAATCCGCCGCGAAGATGCAGGCATATCTGGATGGGGCGCTGCAGAATCTGGATCGCCACGATCTGGACGGCGCCAAACATTTCGCCGACTGGGCCGATTACGAGGCCAGCCGCGTTCTGGCCGCGAGCTGAATTCGATCTTTCCCCGCTGATTTGTTCAGTGGCAGAATTGACGCATTCCGATGCCTACGCTACCATAGATGTGCGGGGTGGAGCAGTCTGGTAGCTCGTTGGGCTCATAACCCAAAGGTCGAAGGTTCAAATCCTTCCCCCGCAACCATTTAGTATCTGTAAATTACAGACTTCGCCGTCTTCAGGGCCGACGTCCACCACATCAAGTCATCGATCATGGCGCCGGCTTGCTGGTCCATTTCAGCGAGGCTCTTGTCCACGTCCCCGCCTTGAAAATGCGCCCAAAGGGTGGCCACTGGTAGGGGAACGGATGATCGAATCGGCGCCATTTGAACCTCGATCGCCGTCTCGCGAAGCTGCTGGACGGCACGTGCACCCATGGCGCTCCCATAGCTCACAAACGCGGCAGCTTTGCGGTTCCACTCCGGGTAAACCCAGTCAATTGCGTTTTTCAGTACGGCCGAGGTGCCATAGTTGTATTCCGGCGTGACGAACACAAAGCCGTCCGACGCCCCTATCTGGGCGGTCCATTTCTGAACCACGTCATTCGGGTAAGGCGGATGACCTGGCATAGATGGCGGCACCGCCTGATCGAAGAAAGGCATCGGGAAGTCACGCAGATCGAGAAGTCGCGCTTCGACCTCCTTCCGCTTACGAAGGTGCTCGAAGATCCATTGGGCAGGCTTTTCAGAGAATCGGCCTTGTCGTGTACTGCCGACAATTACTGAGATGATCGTCATGTGTTTCGTTTCCTCCGTGTGGATACATAATCCTGATTCGTCAGGCTTTTCTTCCAGGTGTCACGCGTCAGCCACGCCGTCACCGCGTTCAAACCGAGGAGAATAATGGCGGGAGCAGGATTGCCACCGAGAACGGTCAGGTGTGCTGTAAGCGCGCCAAGACAAACCGTCAGAAGCAGGGCAGCTCCATAGAAGGTCAGGCGCGGAATCAGCAACAGGATGCCGCCGCTCACCTCAAGCAGCCCCGT
>Ga0210400_10001015_pt1 | contig 28824 bp, 22 predicted proteins | sample IncBWH26MmetaG_FD_155456 | JGI IMG/M metagenome (GOLD analysis project Ga0210400, IMG submission 155456) | Forest soil microbial communities from Barre Woods Harvard Forest LTER site, Petersham, Massachusetts, United States - Inc-BW-H-26-M | ecosystem: Environmental > Terrestrial > Soil >... | reverse complement strand
TCCCGTAGTTGCAACAGGCCACGGCGGATCCAGCTCTTGATGGAACCCAGCGGGGCTTCAATCCGGGCCGCCAGCTCCTCATACGTGAGCCCATCAAAGAATGCGGCGCGGATCAGGGATCGGCGCTTGGGTTCAAGGCGCTGCAGACACTGTTCCAGCTGCGCGCGATCGGCGGCGGTCTGCACCGCCTGGGCCGGCGAGGCCGAAGGGTCCTCGACCTCATCGGCCAGTTCGACACTGGCCCGGCCCGGCGCGCCCGGCAGGGCACGCAGGCGATCGATGGCCTTGTTGCGGGCAATCATGGCCAGCCAGGCCGATGCACTGGCTTTGGCAGGATCGAATTGCGCGGCCTTGCGCCACACCGCCGTGTAGACATCCTGCAGGGCATCTTCGGCCTCGGAGCGCTGCGTGAGGACCCGCAGGCAGATGCCGAACAGCCGGCTGGAGGTGCTGCGGTACAGCGCAGCAAACGCCGCGCGGTTGCCCAAGGCAATCTGGACCAGCAGGACTTCCAGCGATGAGATGTCGCCCTCAGGCATTCTTCAAGGATCCGTCACGCGGTTTGCGCCCGATGATCCTGTGACTATACATCCCCTAAGTACGGGTCAGCGGCGCGGATGGATGCAGCCGGGCCTCAGCCCGCGACGGGAAAATGACTGTCGTCGAGCAATATGTCTTCAAAGAAGGCCCCGAAGGGCTCGCTGGGGTGACGGATCTGGATCTCCAGCACCCACAGGCCCGCGGTGGGCGTGAAGTCGATTTGCGCCAGTGAGCCTTTGAAAATCGCGGCGTGCGGAAAGTCGCTGATGCGATGACCGTTCATCTGCAGATTCAACACCCAGCCCAGTCGCGCGGCCTCGGCCGCCGCGAAGTCATACAGCTCCTGGCCATTCAGTCCATCCGCCAGCCAGCGCCGACGCGCCGCGTGAAACACCGCCCGCGCATCCCGCGCACAACGGCTGCGCTGCGCGTCCTGGCCGACCACGAAGGTGTCGCCGCCATCGCCCTCCCAGCGCTCGAACACCGGACCGATGTCGATGAAGAAAATGTCGTTCTCGCCCAGCACCACGCCCGGCTGGGACGGAGAATGGAAATGCAGGGTGGTATTGACGCCGAAGCGCAGGTTGATCTTGTGCCAGCCGCGTCGCATGTCGCGCTCGGCCAGCATGCCACTCGCCAGCGCGAGGGCTTCTTCTTCCAGCATGCCCGGGCGGATGGCCGCAGCGATGTCCGTGATCGCCGCCTGTGTCCGGGCGCGCTGTGCCAACAGCTGGCTCATGTCGAAGGCCTCACCCACGGCCTCGAGAGCGGACGGCGTCGGGATGGCGGTGTCCTTGCGCTACAGGTTGGCGCGCAGTTTACCGACTTCCTCCGCGGTAATCGATGAAGGCTGCGCGCCGAAGCGGGCGATGACGTAGTTCGACACCGCGGCGATCTGATCATCGGTCAAGGTGGGACCGAACGCGGGCATGGTGGCGATCGCCCCGGCGGCCGGCAGCGGGCTCGCGCCCCGCAATACCGCCATGGCGACATTGGTGGCGGTCGGATCATTCACGGCCCGGGTCCCGGTCAGGGTCGCATAGGGAACAAAGTCGCTGACGCCGGTCCAGGAGTGACAGCCGCTGCAGGTGCCGGCGAACAGATGGCGTCCGGCCTCCAGCTTGTCATCGGTTGCTTCCCCGGCGCCGGGAATGGCGGAGGACTTCGCCAGCTTCGGGGCCGGCAGATCCGGGCTCGCGACCGGCGGCACGGTCCGCACGTATTCCGCAATCGCGGCCAGATCCGACGCCGTCAGATTCTGGAAGCTCAGGTGTACGGCCTGCGCCATGGGCCCGAAGGCCGATCCCCGGTTCATGGAATGTCCGGTGGACAGATACTGCAGCATCTCCTCCTTGGTCCAGGAACCAATGCCGGAGGCCGCATCGCTGCTCAAATTGTAGGCGCGCCAACCTTCGGCCATGCCGCCGGCGAATTTATCGCGGTTGTTCAAAGCCTGCAGCAGGTTGCGCGGGGTATGGCATTCGCCGCAGTGCCCCAGGGATTCGACCAGGTAGGCGCCGCGGTTCCAGGTCGGCGAGCGATCCGCGACCGGTTCGAAACGCTTGTCCGGGTCATACAGCAATGCCCAGATCGCCATCAGTCCCCGCTGGTTGAAGGGGAAGTGCAGGGTGTTGGGCGGCGCGACGTTGCTGACCGGCGGCACACTGAATATGTATGCCTTGATGGCCATGACGTCCTGATCCGTCAGATAGGTGTAGGCCGCGTAGGGAAAGGCGGGATACAGATGCTGGCCATCCTTGTCGCGGCCTTCATGCACGGCGGTCAGGAAATCCGCATCGCTCCAGGAGCCGATGCCGGTCTTGGCGTCCGGTGTGATATTCGGCGAATAGATGGTGCCGAAGCTGGTGTGGAACGGACGCCCGCCGGCAAAGGGCTGACCGCCTTCGGCGGTGTGGCAGGCTTCGCAGTCGGCAGCCTGGACCAGGTAGCGGCCGTGCGCCAAGGGATCGGTCGCCGTCAGGTCGGCCGGCACACCGGTGGGGTTACTGGGGTACTGCGCCAGCGCGACGCGCTGTCCGCTCGCGAAAGCCATGGGCCCCGGCACGATCATGATCCGCGCCATGATCACGAGCACCAGCAGCACGATGACACCGACAATTATGCGCGAGCGTTTCATCTGAAGATCCCCTCAACGCCAGGACCCAGCGTGGCCGCAGATTTGAGCATACGAAGGACGACCGCTGCAACCAAATGCCGGTAACGGCGCATCGGTGTATACCGCTTTATATAGCGGGCGCTCCCCACTTCCAGTCGCGCACTTCCGGCAGATCCCGGCCATTCGCGCGGATGTAATGCCAATGCTCGATGAGCTTCTGCTGCAGGGACTGTTTCAACTGGACACCCGCGGCTGCCGCTTCCGGCACCCGGTCGATGACGTCCATGACCAGGTGAAACCGGTCCAGCTCGTTGAGCACGGTCATGTCGAAGGGCGTGGTGATGGTGCCCTCTTCCTTGTAGCCGCGCACATGGATGTTGTGATGATTGGTGCGGCGGTATGTCAGCCGGTGTATCAGCCACGGATAGCCATGGAAGGCGAAGATGACGGGTCGGTCGCGGGTGAAGAGCGCATCGAAGTTTGCATCGCTTAAGCCATGCGGATGTTCGGATTGCGGCTGCAGCTTCATCAGGTCCACCACATTGACCACGCGGATCCGCAGTTGCGGCAGCTGCCGGCGCAGTATCGACACGGCGGCCAGCGTTTCAAGCGTCGGTACATCCCCGCAGCAGGCCATCACGACATCCGGTTGCGCGTCCCCGTCATGACTCGCCCACTCCCAGATGCCGATGCCGGCGGCGCAATGCCGGACCGCCGCATCCATGTCCAGCCATTGCGGCGCCGCATGTTTGCCGGCGATCACGACGTTGACGTAGTGGCGGCTGCGCAGACAGTGATCCATGACGGACAGCAGGCAATTGGCGTCCGGGGGCAGATAGACCCTGACGATCTCGGCCTTCTTGTTCACCACATTGTCGATGAAGCCCGGGTCCTGGTGCGTGAAGCCGTTGTGGTCCTGACGCCAGACATGGGAAGACAGCAGGTAGTTGAGCGAGGCGATTTTCACCCGCCAGGGCAGTTTCGAAGTCACCTTCAACCACTTGGCATGCTGGTTGAACATCGAATCGACGATGTGGATGAAGGCCTCATAGCAGTTGAACAGGCCATGACGGCCGGTCAGCAGATACCCCTCCAGCCAGCCCTCGCATTGATGTTCACTGAGCATCTCCATCACCCGGCCGGTCGGGGCCAGGAACTCGTCATTGGCGACGGTCGCGGCATCCCACTGCCGCGCCGTGGCCTTAAACACGGCCTCGAGTCCATTGGAGAGGGTTTCATCCGGTCCGAACAGCCGGAAGTTGCGCTGCTCGCCATTCAGGGCGATGACATCGCGCAGGAAGGGCCCGAGCACATGGGTATCCCCGATGCCGGGGGAACCCGGTGCGGGTACGGCCGCGGCGTACTTTCGAAAATCCGGCAGCTGCAGGTCCCGCAGCAGCTTGCCGCCATTGGCATGCGGGTTCGCGCCCATGCGGCGGGCCCCTTGCGGCGCAAGTTCCGCCAGCTCAGGTCGAAGACGGCCCTGCTCCGTGAACAGCTCCTCGGGCCGGTAGCTCTTCAGCCATTGCTCCAGCAGCTTGAGGTGTTCGGGATGAGCGGCGGGATCGGAGAGCGGGACCTGGTGCGAGCGGAAGGTCCCCTCGATCTGCAGGCCGTCCACGATCTTCGGTCCCGTCCAGCCCTTGGGCGATTTCAGGACGATCATGGGCCAGCGGGGGCGCATGGGTTTGCCGCCGTCCCGCGCATACTTCTGGATCGCCTTGATTTCCAGCGTCACCGTGTCGAGGGTCTGGGCCATGGCCGCATGCATCAGGGCGGGGTCGTGGCCTTCGACGAAGTACGGCAGCCAGCCATAACCGCGCAGCAGCTGCTCGAGCTCCTCGTGCTCAATGCGCGCGAGGATGGTCGGATTGCTGATCTTGTACCCGTTCAGATGCAGGATCGGCAGCACCGCGCCATCGGTGACCGGATCGAGGAATTTGTTGGAATGCCAGGCGGTCGCCAGCGGCCCGGTTTCCGCCTCGCCGTCGCCGACGACGCAGGCGACGATGAGATCGGGATTGTCGAACACGGCCCCGAAGGCGTGGCTGAGCGAATAACCCAGTTCGCCTCCCTCGTGGATGGACCCCGGACATTCGGGCGAGGCATGGCTGGGTATGCCACCGGGCCAGGAGAACTGGATGAAGAGTCTGCGCAGTCCGGCCTCGTCCTGGCTGATCTGCGGATAGACCTCGCTGTAGCTGCCCTCCAGATAGGTGTTGGCGACCACCGCCGGCCCGCCATGACCGGGACCTGAGACATAGATCATGTCCAGATCGTAGGTGCTGATGATCCGGTTAAGGTGTGCATAGATGAAGTTCTGGCCCGGCGTCGTTCCCCAGTGGCCGAGCAGCAGCGGCTTCACATCGGCGATCACCAGCGGACGCTTCAGCAGTGGATTGTCATGCAGGTAGATCTGTCCGACCGAGAGGTAATTGGCCGCACGCCAATAGGCGTCGATCCGGCCCAGAAGTTCCGGCGCCAGTGCCGATGCGGGTTCAGTCATGGTATGGATTCCAGCAGATGACTTACGGATTGCGCGATGATCAGCTCTTCGTTGGTCGGCATGACACGGACGATGATCCGCCCACCGTCGCTGGAAATGATGTCCCGATGTGCCGCATTTCGCGACTCGTCGATTTGAATGCCCAGGAAGCCAAGCCCGTCGCAGATGCGGGTGCGGATGAGGGCCGAGTTTTCACCGATGCCGCCGGAAAACACCAGGGTATCGAGCCCTCCAAGGGCAGCGCAGTAGGCGCCGAGCCATTTTCGCGCCTGGTAGCAGAAAAGTTCAACCGCTTCGGCCGCCCGTATGTCCTGCTTTTCCTGCGCCAGCAGCACCTGCATGTCGGAGCTGGTTTCCGACACGCCCCGCATTCCCGACTCGTGGCTGAAGAGATGCTCGATTTGTTCAGCTTTCAGGCCTTCGGTCCGCGACAGATAGGTCGCAACGCCGGGGTCCAGGTCCCCGCACCGGCTGCCCATGACCAGTCCCGACGTGGGCGTGAAGGCCATGCTGGTATCCATGCATCGGCCGTCCCGAACCGCCGCCAAGCTCGCGCCGTTGCCGAGGTGCGCGAGCACCAGCCGTCCCTGCGCGGCCTGGGCGCCCGCCACAAGATTAAGCTGCTGCAGCAGATAGGTATAGGACAGGCCATGAAACCCGTAACGGCGCAGGCCCTGGGCTTCATAGCGGCGGGGAATGGGCAACAGGCGCGCGACACGCGGCATGTCATGATGAAAAGCCGTGTCGAAACAGGCGATCTGCGGCAGCGCGGGGAATTCACGCTGGAATGCCTCGATCAGCCGCAGTTCCTGGGGCAGGTGCTCGGAATCAAACGGGCTGAGCCGGCGCAGCGCGGTGAGCATGGCGGGCGTCAGGCGCTGCGGGTCCGAATAGGCCGGCCCGCCATGCACCACCCGATGCCCCACACCGATGAGGCTGCGGCCCTCGCCCCGCCCCCGGATCCAGTGGACCAGCAGTTCAATGGCCGCCGTGTAATCCGCGATTGCCACGGAGCGCGTCAGGTTGTCGGACTCCTGGCTGCCTTTGACGGTGAAGCTGCCGCCCGGCTGCCCGATGCCACCCACGGCCCCGGCCAGCAGCCGCGCTTGCGCGCGGGCGTCGAACAATGCGAATTTGATACTGGACGAACCCCCATTGAGCGTAAGGATCGTCGGGTTCGCCGCGGTCATTGGTTGCCCCAGGTCGCGATCATCGCGATGACCGCGATACCCATGATCGCCGTGGCGGCCCAGCCCAGGGCGCGCAGCGGCCCCTTGACCACGAAGCCGCCCATCACTTCCCGGCGGCCCGACAGCAGCATGACGATCACCATGATCGGGACCGCGATGACGCCGTTGATGACTGCGCTCCAGAACAGGGCCTTGATCGGATCAATCGGCGTGAAGTTCAGCGCCACCCCCAGCACCGTGGCGACCGCCAGGATGCTGTAGAAGCCCCGGGCCTGCATGACGCGGCGGCCCAGGCCGATGCGCCAATCGAAGGCTTCGGCCACCGCATAGGCCGCGGAGCCGGCGAGCACCGGCACCGCCAGCAAACCGGTGCCGACGATGCCGGCGGCGAACAGCCAGAAGGCAAAGCGCCCGGCGATCGGACGCAGCGCTTCGGCCGCCTGGGCCGACGTTGCGACATTGGTCAGGCCGCTCGCATGCAAGGTGACGGCCGCCGTCAGAATGATGAAGAACGCGATCAGATTGGAAAACGCCATGCCGATGTAGGTATCGATCTTGATGCGCCGCAGATTGCGCACCGCCTGTTCCGGTGCCAGCTTCAGCGGTTTCTCCGCCGGCGCGGCACGCTGTTCCTCCACTTCCTGGGAGGCCTGCCAGAAGAACAGATACGGACTGATGGTGGTGCCGAATACCGCGACGGTCGCGACGACGTAATGCACATTGAACGCCGCTTCGGGGATCAGGGTCCGGTACAGCACCTGTCCCCACGGCACCTTGACGATGAAGACCGTGCCCACGTAGGCGAACAGCGCCAGCGTCAGCACTTTCAGGAACGGCGAATAGCGCGGAAAGGGGACGAACATCTGCAGCAGCAGTGACACCAATCCAAAAAGCACCGCGTAGAACTGGGCCGGCCCGCCGATCAGCAGCTTCAGGGCCGCGCCCATTGCGCCCACGTCGGCGGCAATATTGATGGTATTGGCCAGCAGCAACAAGCCGACGGCGCCGTAGAGCAACCAGGGCTTGCCGTACATGCGCATGTTGGCGGCGATCCCGCTGCCCGAGACCCGCCCGATGCGGGCGCAGACGACCTGGATGCCGACCATCAGCGGCCAGGTGAACAGCACCGTCCACAGCAGCGCGTAGCCGAAGGTCGCGCCGACCTGCGAATAGGTGGCGATGCCGCTGGGATCATCGTCCGCGGCGCCCGTGATCAGGCCCGGACCCAACTGCTCCCAGAGGGTCTGATTGCGAGTGAGGGTCGCCTTGGCGCGGGTGCTGGTCACGCGGGCAGTGTACTGAGATTCAGGCGAGCGGACGGCAGGCCCGCGGAATTCAGTGCCGGGTCCTACACAATCTCGCGGCTTTTGCTTTCAGGCCGGCTATCACAGTCCATCGCGTGATCCGCCGGCATCGGTCGCGATTTGCGCCACCAGGGCAGTGCGATTTCGACGGCGAGCAGACCGCCGGGCGCCGCGGGGGTCTGATACCCGGGCAGGCCCGCCAGGATTTTCTGCCATCCCGGACCCGCGAGCACGGTTCGCAACCGCTCGATGCCGGGGTGTCCGATGTCCGTGACGAGACAGGCGAGGAAGTAGCTCTCTTCGATCAATGGCACGAAATGCAGACCCAGCTGCAAGGCGGCCGCTTCGACGCCGATGGCGGCATCCACCACACCCCCCGCCACGCACAGCGCCACCGCGACATGCGAGTGTTCGATGTGCTCGTGATAGCCCGGCAGCTGTTCCGCGGGAATCGAATGCGCGTGCAGCAGATGATCGACCAGCAACCGGGTCCCGGAGCCGGGCTGCCGATTGGCAAAACGCAGGCCGTTGCTCGCCAGATCGGGAAAGCTGCGGATCAGCTGGGCATGCTCGCGGCGTACCATCAGTCCCTGCAGGCGGTGCGAACAGGCAATGAGACGGTGCGCGGCGGGCTCGAGCAGCGGTTTCAGGGCGCGCGAGAAGACCGGCGCGGCGCCCAGCGAGACCGGGACATGAAACCCGGCAACCAGGCACTGGCGTGCATTCAAGGCCCGCAGGGCATCGACGCTGCCCTGGAAGCCGATGTCCAGGTGCAGATTGTCCGTGTGCGCGACATGCTGGCGCAGGATCGGCAGGGCCAGATCATGACTGGCGCGGACCCTGAGCACCTGGTGCCGTTCGTCCCGTGCGACGCTCAGTACCTGGGCAAGGTCCGCGCGCAATGACTCGATGTGCGGCTGCATGCGCAGACGCACGCGCCGCTCCGCCCACAGCAGTCTCTCGGCGAATGCGGTCAGGCGGGCACGCTGGCCTTTGGACCAGGCGATCAGCGGCTCGCCCAGCATCCCCTCCCAGGTTTTGAGGGCGCCCCAGGTGTGTCGATAGGAGGTGCCCAGCAGCCGGGCCGCGTGCCGGATCGAGCCGCCCTCCGCCACCGCGGCCAGCAACTCAAAGAGCGGATTGCCCAAGGCTGCCCCGCTCTGTTCGCCGGGTTCGAAGGCGTAGTGCAGATGCAGCCCCAGCGCCTGCCGGGGTGTCAGCGGGGCATCGGTCTGATCGGGGGTTACGCCCGAGGCGGGCTTGGAGCAGGTGGGCACGCCATAACTGTAGCGCTTTTTCTTTATAAATCTACAGTTACGGGGGCCTCGACGATGCGGGCGCCCGCTTCGGATGGTGCATTCTGCGGGCAGGCTCTACGATGCGGCCGTGACGATCGACCCGAAGACCGAGATAACCGGACTGGTGCTTGCCGGCGGACGTGGCACCCGCATGGGCGGCATCGACAAGGGATTGCAGCTTTATCTGGGGCTGCCGCTGGCCCGGCACGCCCTGAACCGACTCGCCCCGCAGGTCGGCGGCGTCATGCTCAACGCAAATCGAAACCTCAGCGCGTATGCCGCGATGGGCGTGCCGGTCTGGCCGGATGAGCTGCCGGACTTCCCGGGTCCGCTGGCAGGAATGATGGCGGGGCTGCAGCACTGTCCGACCCCGTATCTGGCAACGGTGCCTTGCGATACGCCGCATTTTCCGTTGGACCTGGTGGCAAGACTCGCCGCGGGACTGGCGCAGCACGACACCGACATGGCGACCGCCTATACCCGCACTGCCGAGAAGCTGTTCGCGCAGCCCGTGTTCTGCCTGATGAAGGTGTCGCTGCTCGAGCGGCTGCGCGCCTTCATCCTGGGCGGCGAACGCAAGACCGGCGCCTGGCCACGCTCGCAACGCAATGCGCAGGTGACCTTCGAGGACGAGGCCGCATTCACGAACATCAACACGCTCGATGAGCTCTCAAGCACACTCAGAACTTCACGCTGACCGAGGCATCCAGCGTCCGCGGCGCGCCGAGATGGGCCACTTCACTGCCGGTGTTGGCACCCGTGATATTGCTCGGGCCGATGGTTGACCAGTAATGCCGGTCGGTAACGTTCTGCACCGCCAGGCGCCACGCGACGGGCGTGCCCCACATCTTCAGTGTGTAGCGGCCGCCGACATCAATCAGGTTGTAGCCCGCCACGGTAAACTGGTCGGTGTCATCACCCGGCCGCGGACCGGCGAACTGGTAATCGAAGGTCGCCACCAGTCCGGAAATACCGCGGATGTGATACTCCAGCAGCATATTGCCCTTGAGCTTCGCGGTGCCGACGTACGGCTGATCGTTGGTTGCCGCGAGCGGCGTGTTCTGCAACTTCGAGTTCAAGAGCGTAATCCCGCCGTACATCGTCAGGCCCTCGATGACCTGCCCGACCGCGGAGAGTTCCAGTCCCTTGTTGACCTGCTCGCCGCTGATCTCGAAGATGTTGTTGGCCGGATTGATGTTGGCGAACGGCCGCTTGATCTCGAACAGCGCGGCGGTGAAGTTAATGCTGTCGAAGCCCAGTTTGTACCCGAGCTCGTACTGCTTGGTGCGGTAGGGCGGCAGGCCCACGCCCGCATCCACGGTCCCGGCCGGAGCGAGGTCACCGGCCAGCAGGCTGTTCTCGTAGGTGGCATACAGCGATGAGTGCGCGGAAGGCTTGAAGATGATGCTTCCCGAGGGACTGATGCCATGGTCGCTGTACTGCGTGGTCGGCACGCTCTTGGTGTTGAAATTCTGGGTATGGAACCAGTCCTGGCTGGCGCCGACCCGCAGCAACCAGGAGTCAGTGAGCTTCAGAGTATCGTTGAGGTTGAATCCCTGCTGATACTGGTCCGAGGAATCGTAGATGTAGCGTGAGCCCACATTCGGCGGCCCCTGCAAGGGCTCGGGAAAGCTCACCGGCTGAGCCAGGCTGGCCGAGCCCAGACAGGTGTTCGTCGCGGTGGGTGGGCACGTCGTGGTGGCCGCGGTGATCGGCGAGTAGGACGCGGCCCGGTAGCCTGCCGAGCCGATGGTCAGGTCATGTCCGACCCCCCAGGTGTCGAAATTGCCATTCAGGTACGCGACATCGCTGGTGATGGCGAACCGCGGCGCGAAACCGCTGCCGAAATTGGTGTTGTACGCCCCGGCATTCGAGGTCAGGTTGTTGACGGCCGTGTTGATGTTGCGCTCGACGTTCTCGTTGAGGATCCCGGCGACCAGATGCCAGTTGTCGCCGAAACCCTGCTTGATGCGCGCCTCGCCGATAGTGGTGCGCAGGTACACGCCGGCATAGGGCTGGCCGATTCCGTCACGCTGCGGATCCGGCGCCGGCGGCAGCAGGATGTACTGACCGCTCTTCTGTATCGCATCCGCGTAGGTGAACCAGCCGGGAAAGCCGAGGGTCAGGAGGGTGTTGTCGCTGTAGTTCAGCTCCAGCATGGTGTGCTCCCAGGGGTGTATATCCACCCCCAGATCCGCCAGCGTGCGGCGTTCATGGCTCGCATCGACGAAGCCCTCGCCGCTGCCATACAGCGCGTTGAAGCGGTAGCTGATGATGCCGTTTGAATCAAGACGTCCGCCCAGGTCCACCTTGGCAGTTCCGAGGCCGTCGCTCGCATACGTCGCGGTGGCTTCCCGCAGGTCATAGTCGGTGGACCGCTTGGTGATCATATTGAACATCCCGGCCGGCGGAGCCGGGCCGTAGAGCGGTGCCGAAGCGCCGCTGATCACCTCGATCTGGTCGAACTGCTCCATGGAGGTGACGCCGGTCATGAAGATCGTCATGCCGTCGATCTTGGTGTTCTGGAAATTGCTGCCCTGTATGCCGCGAGTCATCGGGCGCAGGATGTCCGGTCCCTGCTGCTCCTGGTAGGACACCAGCGGCATGTACTTGGACACTTCCTTGAAGTTGACTGCCTGGGTGTTCTCGATCAGGTCCGAGGGCAGCACGGAGATCGAGTACGGCACATCGGTGATCGGCGTGACGCCCAGCGGACCGATTGAATCAAGGGCATTGACGCGATAGTCACCGGTGTCGCGGGAACTCTTGATGATGATCTCTTCGGTAGTGGTCTGGGCTGCGCTTTGCGACTGCGCATCATCGGCGTGCGCCGCCGGCACCAGCACCAAGGGCATGAGCACGCGCAAGAAGGTGGCTCTGTTCATCAACTCGCTCTCATTCGTTTTCTTTGTGTGGGGCGCGCAAACAAGTTGCGGAGTCTACTGCCTGCAGCAGCAAAGAAATATTTGAGTCACGGATCACTGGCATTCGCGCTACCGATGGTTGCGCATTCTTCGGCGAACATATGCAAACCATTGCATACGTTCACACGGTTGGCTCCCCCGAAATACAGCGCTTCGGGGCACAATCGCGCGCCGTTGCGGCGCAGGGTGGTGTTCGCTCCAGTGAAATCTCGCAATTCAGCACCTTCGAGTGCTTCGGAATTCCATGGCAACCGCTTCGGTCGCATGGAGTGGGCCGGCGCCTTCGGCGATCTGGGCACGCTGATACCGTTTGTGGTCGCCTACATCGCGGTCCTCAAAATGGACCCCTGCGGGATCTTGATTTCCTTTGGCGCCGCGATGGTCATTTGCGGTGTGTATTTCAAGACGCCTTTTCCGGTGCAGCCGATGAAGGCCATCGGGGCGGTCGCGGCGACGCAGGCCGCGCAAACCGCAACGATCACGGCGGGCAGCGTGTACGGCGCGGACCTTGCGACCGGGGTGATCTGGCTTATCCTGGGGCTGACGGGTGCGGCCACGCACCTCTCAAGACTTGTTTCCAGACCGGTCGTCATCGGTATTGTTCTGGGTCTCGGCATAGGTTTCATGCTCGAAGGCATACGCTGGATGAGCGGCGGATGGCTCATTGCGGCATCTGGACTGCTGGGCACCGTGCTGCTGCTTACCAACAAGGCGATCCCGGCGATGTTTCTGCTGCTCATCTTCGGCGCAGTGTGCGGGGCCTGGCAGAACCCCGAAATCCTGACGGTGCTGTCTTCAGCCAAAATTGCATTTCATCTGCCGGCCTTTGCCCTGACTGCGATCACCTGGCATGACCTGCTCATCGGCACGGCGTTCCTTGCGCTGCCACAACTGCCTCTGACTCTCGGGAATGCGGTCATCGCCATCCGCGAGGAGAATAACCGCCTGTTCCCGGATCGAGCAGTAACCGAGAACCGCATCGCGACTTCGACCGGCCTCATGAATGTGGGTAGCGCCGTTCTTGGCGGCGTCCCGATGTGCCACGGCGCGGGCGGCATGGCCGGGCATGTGGCCTTCGGCGCGCGCACCGGAGGCGCGCCGATCATCTTGGGCGTGATTCTGCTGTGCCTGGCGCTGTTCTTCTCCGGATCCATCCAAACGATCTTTGGCCTGATTGCCCAGCCGGTACTGGGCGTGATCCTGTTTCTGACCGGAGCGCAGCTGGCGCTCGGATCCTGTGATTTCAGCAAGCACAAGGGCGAGCGATTCATCACGCTCGCGACCGCCGCCTTCGCCTTGTGGAATGTCGGGCTGGCCTTTGTGGTCGGGATCTTGCTGCAGCAGCTCGAACGGCGCGGCTGGCTGCGGCTTTAGCCAGCCGGTCCTAGTTCATTTTGAGCTTCGATTCGGCCGCCTGACGCGCGAGGATCTGGCCGCCACCGTAACTGGCCTGCACCGGCGGGGTCCCGCCGAGGGACACCTGTACCGCGCAATACTTGAATTCAGGGATCTTGCCGAAGGGATCAAGGGCCGAATTCGTCAGCTTGTTGATGGCCGCCTCGTAGAAACAGAAGGCGACGAAGACCGCGCCGCGCGGTGAGCTCTCATCGGCGCGTGCATACAGACACACCTCGCCACGACGCGATTTGATGGTGATCAGATCGCCGGGCTGAATGCCCATCGCGCGGATATCCGCCGGATGCAGTGAGGCCACCGGATCCGGCTCAATCGCATCCAGCACGCCCGAGCGGCGGGTCATGCTGCCGGTGTGCCAGTGTTCCAGCTGACGACCAGTGATCAGCACCCAGGGATATTCGGTGTCCGGGCGCTCGTCGGCCGGAATGATATCCGCGGGCACGAACTTCGCCTTGCCGGTGGCGGTCGGGAAGGTCTTGGTGAAGACCACCGAGTCCCCCGGGTCGCCTTCCTTCTCGCAAGGATAGGTGACGCTGCCATCGCTCTGCAGCCGCTCCCAGGTGATGCCGGCGATGCTGGGCATGGCCCGGCGCATCTCATCGAACACGGCCGCGACCGCCGTTTCGCCACTGCCATACTCCCAGGGCAGTCCCAGCCGGTGCGCTATGTCGATAATGATTTCCAGATCCTGCCGGGCCTGGCCCGGCGGATCCAGGGCCTGGCGACCCAGCTGCACGAAGCGATCCGTATTGGTGAATGAGCCGGTCTTTTCCGCAAAGCTCGATGCCGGCAGGATCACATCGGCGAGATACGCCGTCTCGGTCAGGAAGATGTCCTGAACGACCAGCAGGTCCAGTTTGGCCAGCGCCTCGCGCGCATGATCGGCATCCGGATCGCTCATCGCGGGATTCTCACCCATGATGTACATGCCCTTGACGTGCCCGGCGAGAATACCCTTGATGACCTCCACGACCGTGAGGCCGGGCAGCGGATCGAGTTGTTCCAGGGGAACACCCCAGGCAGTCGCAAAACGCGCCTGTGCCTGCGGGTTGTCCACGCGCTGATAATCCGGATACATCATCGGGATCAACCCGGCATCGGATGCACCCTGCACATTGTTCTGCCCGCGCAGCGGATGCAGGCCGGTCCCTGGCCGGCCGATCTGCCCGGTCATCAGCGCCAGCGCAATCAGACAGCGCGCATTGTCGGTGCCGTGAATGTGCTGGCTGATCCCCATGCCCCACAGAATCATGGAACCGGAACTGCTCGCATACAGGCGGGCCACTTCACGGATGGTCTCGGCGGGTATGCCGCAGATCGGCGCCATCAGGTCCGGACTGTAGCCGGCCACATTCTTCACCAGCTCGGCGTAGCCGAGGGTCCGATCGGCGATGAACGCCTTGTCGACCAGGTTTTCCTCGACGATCACATGCATCATTGCATTCAGCAATGCCACGTCGGTATCGGGCTTGAACTGCAGGTACCGATAGGCGGTTCTGGCGAGTTCACTGCGACGCGGATCCATCAGAATCAGCTTGGTGCCATTGCGCATGGCATTCTTGAGGAAGGTCGCGGCCACCGGATGGTTGACCGTGGGATTGGCGCCGATCACGATCACCACCGCGGCCTTGGTGACATCCATGACCGGATTGCTTACCGCACCGGAGCCAATGCCTTCCAGCAGCGCCGCGACGCTCGAGGCGTGGCACAGCCGCGTGCAGTGATCGACGTTGTTGCTGCCGAACCCCAGGCGCACCAGCTTCTGGAACAGATAAGCTTCCTCGTTGCTGCCCTTGGCCGAGCCGAATCCGGCGAGCGATTTGGGCCCGTGGGTGTCACGAATGCGGCGCAGTCCGCCGCCGGCGCGATCGAGGGCCTCTTCCCAGGTGGCCTCGCGAAACACCTGCATGAGGTTGTCCGGATCCATGACGAAGTCGCCGCTCTTGGGCGCATCATTGCGTCGAACCAGCGGCACCGTGAGCCGCTGCGGATGCCGGGAATAATCGAAGCCGTAGCGGCCCTTGACGCACAGCCGCCCGAGATTGGCCGGCCCGCCCCGCCCTTCGACATACAGGATCTGATCATTCTTGACGTGATAGGTGAGCTGGCAGCCCACGCCGCAATAGGGGCACAACGAATCGACTGACTTGTCGGGCACCGTCAGCGCGACTTCGCGGGCCGGCATGAGTGCGCCGGTCGGACAGGCCTGGACGCATTCGCCGCAGCCCACGCAGGTCGAGTTCCCCATCGGGTCATCCATGTCGAACACGATCTTCTCGTGCTGACCGCGCGACGCGAGCCCGATCACATCATTCATCTGCTCATCGCGGCAGGCGCGCACGCAGCGCGTGCACTGGATGCAGGCATCCAGATTGACCGCGATCGCGGCATGCGACAGATCGGCCCGGACCGCGGGGCGCGGCGCAAACCGCGGCTTGCCGACCTGCAGCTTCTCGGCCCATTGGTCCACTTCATTGTGGCGGGTGTATTCCTTCTCCGGCATATCCGACTGCAGCAGTTCAATCACCATGTGCTGCGACTTCAATGCCCGCTCGCTGTCGGTCGTGACCTGCATGCCCTCGAGCGGCACGCGACAGCAGGCCGGGGCGAGCACGCGCTCGCCTTTGACTTCCACCATGCAGGAGCGGCAGTTGCCGACCGCCTCCATGCCTTCCTTGTAGCAAAGGCGCGGAATCTGCACGCCTTCCCGATCGGCAATTTCGATGAGCGTGTCGGTTTTGCGGGCCGTGATCTTGCGCCCGTTCAGCGTGAAGGTCACGGTGGCCGCCGGCGCCGACCCGGACTCAGGCTGCAAGGCAATGACTGCGTTCATGGCGGCCTCAGCTCAACTCGTTCGGAAAGTATTTGAAGACGCAATCGACCGGATTCGGGGCGGCCTGCCCCAGTCCGCAGATCGATGCATCGCGCATGACCTGGGACAGATCCGAGAGCAGGGCCTGATCCCAGTGCTCCTCGCGGATCAGGACGCTGGCCTTGGCGGTGCCGACCCGGCAGGGGGTGCACTGGCCGCAGGATTCATGTTCGAAAAAACGCATCATGTTGCGCGCCGCATCCTTGGCGGTGTCCTGATCGGACAGCACGATCACCGCGGCGGAACCGATGAAGCATCCATACGGCTGCAGGGTGTCGAAGTCCAGCGGGATGTCGCCCATCGCCGCCGGCAAGATGCCGCCGGAGGCGCCACCGGGCAGGTAGGCATAGAACGTCTGCCCGTCCTGCATGCCGCCGCAGTATTCGGCGATCAGCTCGCGCACCGTGATGCCGGCGGGCGCCAGCTTCACGCCGGGATCCTTCACCCGACCCGACACTGAAAAGCTGCGCAGTCCCTTGCGCCCGTTGCGCCCGTGCGCGGCAAAAGCCGCGGCGCCGTTGTCCAGCAGTTCCCGCACCCAATACAGGGTTTCGAAGTTGTGCTCCAGCGTCGGGCGTCCAAAGAGGCCGACCTGGGCGACAAAGGGGGGACGCAGGCGCGGCATGCCGCGCTTGCCCTCAATGGATTCGATCATCGCGGACTCCTCGCCGCAGATGTAGGCACCGGCGCCGCGCCGCAATTCGATCTGCGGCAGCGGCACGGGGGGCGCGGCCAACAGCTTGGCGAGTTCTGCTTCCAGCAGCGCGCGGCAGCCGTGATATTCATCGCGCAGGTAAATATAGACCGCCGAGATGCCGACGGCCCAGGCTGCAATCAACATGCCTTCGAGAAATCGGTGCGGATCAGTTTCCAGATAAACGCGATCCTTGAAGGTCCCCGGTTCGCCCTCATCGATGTTGACCGCCATCAGCCGCGGGGTGGGCTCGCCGCGCACGATCCGCCACTTGCGTCCGGTCGGAAAGCCCGCCCCGCCCAGGCCCCGCAGGCCCGAGTCCTCCATGGTCTTGAGGACCGACTCCACATCGCGCCGGTGCTCCACGCAATCGCGCAACAGCGTGTAACCCCCGGCCGCCACATAGGCCGCGAAGTCGATGTAGCCTTGGGGACGTTCGAAGATCTCCTGCGCCGCGACGGTACGCTGGACGCTCTCGAGCGTCGCATTCGGTACCGCCTTCTGATGAACCACGGCCACCGGCGCCTGCTCGCAGCGACCCACGCAGGGGGCCGGGATCACCCGGACCGCGCCGCCGAGGATCGCGGGCAAACGCTCAAGCAGGCTTCGGGCGCCCGCCATTTCGCAGCTGAGCCCGTCGCACACCCGCACGGTCAATGCGGCCGGCGCCGCCAGGGTGCCGTCGCGGCTCTCCTTCACCACCTCAAAGTGGTGATAGAACGTGGCGACTTCGTAGATTTCGGTCTGCGACAAGCCCATCAACCTCGCCAAAGCCGCCAGGTGCGACACGGTCAGCTGCTTGTAGCGGTCATTGATCCGGTGCAGGTATTCAATCAGCAGGTCATGCCGCAACGGTTCGGCACCGACCAGGGCCTCGACTTCGGCCAGCGCCTGTTCGTCGATCACCCGGCCGCGGGGCGCCTGACGCTTGCGCTGCTTGGTACTCCCCAACCGCTCAATGGGGATGATGGTCTCAGTCACTCAGCTACTCCAAACTCGGTGGCAGCGGCGCGTGTGGCGCCTGCGCCGGGATCCGGCATTCGCTACAATATATCAGCAAATTATCGGCCTTTTCCGACGTTGGTTATTCGCCGACGAAGCGAGGATTTACGCCCATTTCGACGCAGTTAGCCCAGGATGCGATCGAGGCCCGGCTGCCCGCCCTGGGGGTCGAGTCACGCGCTCTGGAGCAGTGCATCGGGCAGGTGCTGCGGGAAGACGTCTTTCCGGAGCGCGACAATCCGCCGTTTGACCGCGTGTGCATGGACGGCATTGCCATCGACAGCGCCGCCCTGGCACGGGGACGCCGCAGTTTTACCCTCCAGGGCACCCAGGCTGCGGGGGCGCCGCCGCTGCAGCTCTCCAGCCCCGAGGGGGCCGTGGAAGTGATGACGGGTGCCGTCGTGCCCGCCGGCACGGACTGCATCATCCCGCAGGAGGAATATGTCGAAGCGGGCGGGGTCGCCACGCTGAGCGATCGCGCCATGGGGACGGCATTCCGCAATATCCAGCGCCGGGGCGAGGACAGCCGGCCGGGTGTCGCCATGCTCAAGGCAGGCGTACGCCTGGGCTCGCCGGAAATTGCGGTGCTGGCATCGGCCGGCCTGGCGCGCGCGCGGGTGAGCCGCCAGCCACGCTTCATGGTCATCTCCACGGGCGATGAGCTGGTCGATCCCGGACAGCCCATCTCGGATTACCAGGTCCGCCGCTCGAATGTCTTCTCGATTGTCGCGGCGCTGCACGCGCGCCACTTCGAGGATGTGCAGAACGACCATATCGCGGACGACGAAGATCACCTGCGGGAGCGGCTGGGCACCCATTTGCGCAGCCGCGACGTGCTGATCCTGAGCGGCGGGGTGTCCAAGGGAAAATTCGATTTCGTGCCCAAGGTCCTCAAGGGCCTGGGGGTGCGGGAAGTTTTCTACCAGGTCGCACAACGTCCCGGAATGCCCATGTGGTTTGGCACCAATGAGGCGGGCTGCGCCGTGTTCGGACTGCCGGGCAATCCGGTGGCGACCCTGGTGTGCCTGATCCGGTATGTGATCCCGGCGGCCGCCGCCGCGATGGGCGCGCGCAAGACCCCCACGGAACGCATTGCACTGGCGGCACCGGTGTCCGCCGGGCGCGCGCACTTCGCCTATTTCCTCCCGGTGGCGCTGCAGTACGATGCCGCCGGCCCGCGCGCGCTGCCGCGACGAACCAATGGCCCGGGAGATTTCCTGGCGTTGACGCGAACCGACGGTTTCGTGGAACTGCCGCCAAGTGACGCGCAGTACCCCGAAGGCTTCGTTGCGGACCTCTATCGTTGGTAGGAACACTCATGAAAAGAATATGGCCGGTACTGGCCCTGGGCGCGATCGGCGCCGGCGTCGCCCAGGCGCAGACGGTGGCGATCTATGCGGCGGGCAGCCTGCGCGGCGTGGTGGTTGAGTTGTCCGAGCAGGCCGGCGCCGCGTTCAATATCACCGTGACGCAGACTTTCGGCGGCTCGGGAGCCTTGCGGGAACGCATCGAAAAGGGCGAGATGCCCGATCTGTTTCTGTCGGCGGATGTCGGCTCGCCGCTGAAGTTGGCCGCGCAGGGCCGCACCGTCGTGCCCGTGGCGGCATTCGCCCGCAACCGGATGTGCGTCGTCTCCCGCCGCTCGGCCGCTGTGAGCGCCTCAAATCTGGTCAGTCGCCTGCTGGCCCATGACGTGCGCGTCAAGACTTCGATGCCCGTTGCCGACCCTTCCGGGGACTATGCCTGGGCGATCTTTGATCGGATCGACCAGCTGAAACCCGGCGCGGGCGCGATTCTCAAGGCCAAGGCTCAAGCGATGATGAATGCGGTCGCCACGCCCCAATCCTCCTCGCAAAGCGCGGCGGCGGCGCTCTTCGCCGCCCACCAGATCGATATGTCCATTACCTACTGCAGTGGCTCGGCCACCCTGGAAAAGGAACTGCCGGAACTGACCAGCCTGGAAGTGCCGGCGCCGCTGGATCCGCACCCGCTCTACGGCATGGCGGTGCTGAGCTCGAAACCTGAAGTCCTGCGTCTGGCGTTGTATCTGCTGTCGGGCAAGGGCCAGGCGATTATTGCCGCAGCAGGCCTGGTGCCGGTGGTCGACCTGCCGCCCGCATCCGCGCCATGACTGCCTCGCGGGTCCTGGGGATTGCCGGCTGGAGCGGCTCGGGCAAGACCACGCTGCTCGTCAAGCTCATCCCGCTGCTGGTGGCCCGGGGACTGCGCATCGCGACGCTCAAACATGCGCATCACGCCTTTGATGTGGATCAACCGGGCAAGGACTCCTACGAACACCGCCATGCCGGGGCGAGCGAGGTCATCATCTCCTCTTCACGGCGCTGGGCGCAGATGCACGAGCTGGGGAGCGAAGCGGAGCTGACCCTGGGGCAGCTGCTCAGGCGGGTATCCGCCTGTGATCTGATTCTGGTGGAAGGCTTCAAGACCGAACGGCATGCCAAGCTGGAAGTGTTCCGGGAAGCCACCGGCAAGCTGCCGCTGTACCCCGAAGATCCGCACATCGTGGCCATCGCAACTGACCGCTTGTTGCCGCAGGCAGGCATTCCGGTCGTGGACCTCAATGATATCGAGGCCATCGGCACGCTGGTCACGCAGCGGGCAGAAGCACTCGATGCGGTGCTCCCCCGCCTCGCCTAGACCCGTATCAGGCCATTCTGGACCGCGATCAGCGTCAACTCGGCCTGATTGCCCACGGCCAGCTTCTGCTTGATGTTGTACAGGTGGGTGCCCACGGTGCTGGGGCTCAAGTGCAGCATTTCCGCGATCCGGTTGACTGAAACGCCGTGCGCCAGCTGCACGAAAACCTGGAATTCCCGCTCCGAGAGCTGCTCGATGGGGCTGCTGCTGCCGGACAGATCCTGCGCCGCCATATGCCGGGCGATGGCGGCATCGATGTACAGGCCGCCGGCGGCGACGATGCGAATGGCCTCGATCAGCGTCTCCGGTGCCGTGCGCTTGGACAGATAGCCGAGCGCGCCGGCCTTCAGCGCGCGCTTCGGATGACTCATGTCCTCATGGGCCGAGAGCGCCAGGATCCGCGCCCGCTCATCGCGCGCGACGATGCGCTTGATGGCCTCGATGCCCCCGGCACCGGCCATGGCCAGATCCATGACGACGATATCGGGCCGCGCTTCCGCATAGCGCGCGACGGCCTCCTCGCCGCTGTCGGCTTCCTGCACCACCTGCAGATCCTCGGCGGACTCCAGCAACAGGCGAAACCCCACGCGCACCACGGCATGGTCATCGACCAGCATGACGGTCGTGCGACTCATGCCGGCGGCTGCAGCGGCAGGCGGGCCACGACCTGGGTGCCCTTATGCGGCTCGGAAATAAGCTGCAGACTGCCTCCTGAGGTGACGGCGCGCTCGCGCATGCCGCGCACGCCGTAGTGTCCGCTTTGTTCCCAGCCCGGGTCCAGGCCAATCCCATCATCGATCACCCGCACGACCAGGTCATCGGCCTCGGTCGCCACCGACACGGTGATCTGTCGGGCCGCGGCGTGGCGGATGGCATTGGTCAGCGCTTCCTGGACGATGCGATAGGCGCCGGTGGATTGCGTGGCATTGAGCTGCGGCAAGGGTTCCGCCACCTTCAGCAGAATCGCCACGCCGGTATGGCGGGTGCGCCAGGCCGCCACCAGATCGGCCACGGCGTCGGCGAGCCCGAAGGAATCCAGTGCGAAGGGTCTGAGCCGCGGAATCATTTCGTGCACGGCCTCGTACATGTGACCGGCGGTGTCGACCAGCAGCCGCGCCGCCTCGGCCACCCGCTCGTTACCCGGAGGGGCCTGCTGCTGGATGATGAGGCCGAAGCTGCGGATCGCGGTGATGGACTGCCCCAGTTCATCATGCAGTTCACGGGCGATGGTGCGGCGCTCCTCTTCGATGTGGCTTTGGATCATCTGGGTGAGTTCGCGGTTTTCCCGTAAGCGATCGCGGGCCTCGGCCGCGGCACGCCGATCCGCCACACTGTCCGCGACCGCCTGGGCGGTGCGGTTGAAGGTCGCGCTCATCAGGCGCCCTTCACGGCCGCTCAAGGCGGGCAAGCGGGCGTCGTAGTCGCCGGCCTCCATGCGTTTGAGCCCTTCCACGACGATCTGCAGCGGCCGCAGGATGCGGCCCGCAAACCAGAACACCGCAAGATTGATGACCGCGAGCGCGATCGCGCCAATCCACAGCAGCTGTATCAGGTTGTCCCAGCCATCCAGCACGGCCCGCGAGGAGTTCGCGCGGATGATGAGCCGGCCGCCGCCCACGCCGATCTGCGCTGAGCCGGCCGGCGGCGCCACCAGGGCCGCATACCAGGCGGGCGCCTCGCGACCGCGTTTGTAGAGCGACACCGGCGAGGAGTAGACCAGCTGACCGCCCGGATCATACAGCGACACATCATTGGCGCGGATCCGACCCAGCTGGTGCAGGAAACTCACCATGCCGCGCACGCCGGATTCCTCGTAGACGCCGGAAACGGCCGTCAGCAGCTGGATGGCGACCCGGTTGGAACCCTCGGTTTCCTCGCGCACGCTGCTGCGCGTGTCCTCGATCTGCTGGTACACCAGGGTGCCGATGAACAAGGTCATCATGACGGCGATGATGAGGTTGATCTGCAGTCGCAGGCTCACGGCAGCACCATTGGGCTTGGCGCAGGTTGCGCAGCACAGTCTGGCATGGGCAAATGCCTAAAAATCATGAATATCATGAGAGCCGAATCAGGGATACATGCCGTATGGCAGTCGACTTGGAATTCGCGTCGTGATCGAACTGGATCCGCCATCGGAGCCCCTGGATCCCGTGGAGTTTGAGCGACAACTGCGGGCCACCGGGCACTCCTATTACATTTATCACCCCTTGAATGTCCTGCTGCATTCGGGCAGCGCCGCGCCGCAGCAGGTGCGCGGTTGGGTCGCCAATCGCTTCTATTATGAGTTCAACATGCCGCTGATGGATGCGGCCATCCTGGGCAACTGCACCGACCGGAACGTCCGTCGCGAGTGGGTGCTGCGCATCCTGGATCAGGACGGACACGGCGCGGATCCGGGGGCTCTGGAAGCCTGGGTCCGTCTGGGGGAGGCCGTGGGGCTGCCGGCCACCGAGCTGTGGTCCATGCAGCATGTGCTGCCCACCGTGCGGCGCACCGTGGATTCCTATGTGGATTTCGCGCGGCGCCAGCCCTGGCAGGAAGCCGTATGCGCATCCCTCACCGAACTGTTTGCGCCGTCGGTGCACCGCGAACGACTGGCCCTGTGGCCGGTCCACTATCCCTGGATCGAGGGCTCGGGTCTGGAGTCGTTCCGCTCACGGGTCTGCCGGGTCCCGGTGGATACCGAGTATCCACTGCGGATCACCCTGGAGCACTTCCGCACGCGCGCGGCACAGACGCGCGCGCTGGAAGTACTTCGGGGCAAACTGGATCTGCTCTGGTCAGCCCTCGACGCCGTGCAACGGCGCTACGGCAGCGCAGTCGCCTAAGCGAATACGCCGTACTCGACCTGCAGGATCTCGCCCGAATCGGTATTGATCAGCAAGGCATCGTTGCCGTCACGTACCCACTCGTAGCCCGCCGGCGGCACTTCCAGTGCGAACAGCCAGTAGTCAGCCAGGATGTACTGGGACGTCCAATACGCCCGCGGCAGAATCTGTCCATAGCCCCAGGTGTGCGCGACCCAGCCGTGCGGCCGGTTATAGGGGCCGACATGGTAGCTGCGCGCCGCCCGGAAATTGTGTTGGTAGCTGCCACGGTCCACCGTGGCCGGCCGGGCGTTCCAGCCCTTCGGTTCGGTCACCCGCGCGTAGCCGCTGGGACCGCGATGTTCCTCGCCCTGCGGCGCGCGATGCGCGGGCCCCTGCATGGCGGCACGCGGCGCCGGCGCATGATCATGACCCTGCTCCTGATCCGCAGCCGGGGCAGCCCCGACCATCAGGAACGCGCAGGCGAAGGCGGCTCCCATTTTGTGTTCCCGACGCATAAGCAGTACTCCAGTATTTTAATGAGGGGGAGATGTGGGCAACGATGCTGGCACGGCCACGTCTGCGGCGCTGTAGGTCGACGCCGTGGCTAGTGTAGGGCCGATCCTGCCCCGACGCATCGGCCTTACGGCTGAGCTGACGGCGTGGGCTACATGCTGTAGCCGCGCTCGCCATGCGAGGCGACATCCAGACCCTCGGACTCCTGATCATCGCTCACCCGCAGACCCAGGGTGGCATCCAGCAGCTTCAACAGACCCCAGGTGACCAGGGCGCACCAGATCCCGACCGCGAGCACGCCCAAAGCCTGCACCGCCAGTTGGGCGCCGATGCTCTTCTGGACCGTAAAGCCGGTGCCGCCCAGACTTTGCGCGGCGAACAGGCCGGTCAGCAGGGTGCCGATGACGCCGCCCACGCCGTGCACCGGCGAGACATCGAGCGAGTCGTCGATATGCAGCTTGCGCTTCAACAGCTGCGTGGCGCCGTAGCAGATGATGCCGGCCAGCGTGCCGATGCACACCGCGCCCAGGGGTGAGACGAAGCCCGAGGCCGGGGTGATCGTGCCCAGACCGGCGACCATGCCGGTCAGAATGCCTAGGGTGGATGGCTTGCCGTAGTGCCGCCATTCCAGGGTCATCCAGGCCAGCGCGCCGCAGGCCGCGCCCAAGTGAGTCGTGAGCAGCGCCATGCCGGCCGCGCCATTGGCGGCGAGGGCGCTGCCAGCGTTGAAACCGTACCAGCCGACCCAGAGCATGCCGGCACCCGCTGCGGTCAGCGGCAGGTTGTGCGGAGCCATGGGCAGGCCCGGGAAGCCGCGCCGTGCCCCCATCATGAGGGCACAGACCAGGGCGGCCACGCCCGCATTGACGTGGACCACCGTGCCGCCGGCGAAGTCCATCAGGCCCAGCCGCGCGAGCCACCCGCCGCCCCAGACCCAATGGGCCACCGGCACATACACCAGCAGCAGCCACGCGCCGGAGAACCACAGGACGGCTGAAAAACGCATGCGCTCGGCGAAGGCGCCGACCACCAGCACCGGTGTGATGATGGCAAAGGTGAGCTGGAACATCACGAACACCGTCTCGGGCACGCTGCCCCGGAGGGTGCTGCGGGTGATGCCCTGCAGCCAGACCTTGCCGAGGCCGCCTAAGACCGCCTGGTTCCCGCCGTCCTCGCCGTACACCAGGGAATAGCCGCAGGCCAGCCACAGCACCGAGACCAGGGCGGTGATCGCAAAACACTGAATGGCGATCGAGAGCACGTTCTTGCCCCGCACGAGGCCACCGTAGAACAGCACCACGCCCGGCAGGGTCATGAACAACACCAGCGCCGTGGCCGTCAGCAGCCAGGCCGTATCGGCACTCGACAATGAATTCGTCATCCCGCCCCCGCAGCCCCATTATTGTGCAACGCCCAAGCTTGCACGTAATTGGTGCAAAATCCAAGGGTTGACGAGCCCGGTCCGCGGCTCCCCGCACCCTTTCAGCGCAGCCCTCCGGCGGGCCGGGCGCCGCTAGCGTGCGGTCAGCTGCATGGCAAAGAACGGAATCACCAGCTGTTCGAACCGCTCGGCGATCTTGTTCATGTGGGTGCCTTCGTAGTTCACATAGCTGTGCGGCACGCCCACGCGGGTCAGCGCCCGGTCGGTTGCCGCATTGCCGCCGATCAGGGGGTCCTGCAAGCCGACATCCATCATGATGGCCCGATAGGTTTTCAGCTGTGCAGCGTACTGCGCGACCATCACCGAGGGGGCATTGGCGGTATAGCGCGCCAGCACATCCGGCTGGGGCTGGCCATCCTGGGTCGGCAGATCCATGAAGAAGGGCGGCCGCCCGGCATCGGGCGCCCAGGCGGCCGAGGATGCCAGGGTCGTGCGCCCGAACACGGCGATCTTGGCGACCTCATCCGCAGTGGTCAGTTTTTCGAGCGCGGCATCCGCCGCTCCCACACCGCGCGGATCCAGGCAGCAGCCGCTCATGGCATACAGCGCCACAAAGGTGTCCGCGTACTTCATGCCGATGCGCAGGGTGCCGTAACCGCCCATGGAATGGCCGGCGAGGCCGCGGGCCGTGCGGCGGGGGATGCTGCGATAGTGCGCATCGATGTAGCCGACCAGATCGCGCGCGACGAAGGCCTCCCAATCTCCCGTGGTGATGGAATTCGAATACATCGATCCGCCGAAGGGCGTCATGGCATCCGGCAACACGACAATCATGTCCTGGAGCTTGCCGGCGCTGAGGGCGCGATCGATCGACGCCGGCAATGCCAGAAACTGCACATACCGCTCCGCCGTGACCGAGTAGCCATGCAGAAAATAAACGACCGGGTAGTGCCGCTTGCGTGCGGTGGCATAACTGGGCGGCAGATAGACAAAGACCTCCCGGTCGGCCGGATCCCCGGAAAGATTTCCTTCCAGGCTCTTGCCGTGCACGGTGATTTTCTCGAGCGTGCCGCCCTTCGCGACCGGGTCGGCGCAGAAGGCTGCCTGCCAGGCGCCCATCAACAGCCATAAACCCAACGCGACGCCGGTTAAGCCTGGACGTGAAAGCCTGGTCATGATTGCCCCCCGTTTGTCGGTCTTATCGAATCGCGGCCCAGAATACGCCGAATAAGAAACCATGCTTATGTCCAGTGCGGCGGCCGGCGGGCCGGAAGCTGTGAGCCCCCGCACAGATCAGGCACTCGCGCGTGTCATCGCCGGATCCAGCGGTCGCGCTGCGTTACGATGGTGTCATGAGTTCCCTGCCATCCGTTGCCGGCCTGCCGGGCGCACTGCAAAGCGCGCAGCTTGGCATCAGTCGTGGAATGAACGGTCTGGCCCGCGATGCGCAAGCCGTGGCCGAGTCCCTCAGCAATCCCGCCGGCGCCGATTCTCTGACCGGCGCGCTGGTCGACTCGCTGCAGCAGCAGCTGAATGTGGAACTGTCCGCCCGCATGATGTCCACCGCCGATCAGACCCTGGGCACCCTGCTCGACATCACGGCCTGACGGACAACATTCCATCGAGGGTGTAGGGTTGGCCATTCTCATCGCCTCATGAGGATGCGCCCAGATGCTGCTGAAGCTCGCCGGTCATGACAAGGATCTGGGCGGCGGATTGCGGGTGAGCCGTCTGCTGCCCGCACTCACCCGCCGCACCATCGGCCCATTCGTGTTCCTGGATCACTTCGGACCGGTTGATTTCGAGCCGGGCATGAATATCGATGTGCGGCCCCATCCGCATATCGGGCTGGCCACCGTCACGTATCTGTTCGAGGGCGCGCTGGTTCATCGTGACAGCCTGGGCTCCGTGCAACGCATCGAGCCCGGCGCCATCAACTGGATGTGCGCGGGCGGCGGCATCGTTCATTCAGAGCGCACGCCCCCTGATCTTCGCACCCAGCGGCACTGCGTGCATGGCCTGCAACTGTGGGTCGGACTGCCGCAAGCCCTGCAGGAATCCGCGCCCAGCTTCGCGCACACACCGGCCGCGCAACTGGCGGCATTCACGGACCAGGGCGCGCAGGTCCGACTGCTGGTGGGTGAGGCCTTCGGTCGGCGCTCCCCTGTGCAGCCTGCTTCACCAACGATATTCCTCGCGCTGCGGCTGAAGGCGCGCACGCCGTTCGTATTGCCGGCGCTGGCCCCGGAACTGGCCGTATACCCCATCGGCAACGGCGTCACGATTGATGGCGCGGCGTTGGCCGTGCATACCTTGGGGGTTCTCGAGGATGGCCAGGGCGGCCGGCTCGAAGCCACCGAGGATTGCACCGTCATCGTCATCGGTGGGGCGGCCCTCGATGGTCCGCGATTTCTGCTCTGGAATTTTGTGTCGTCGAGGAAAGCGCGCCTGCAGCGCGCGGCGGATGACTGGCGATTGCAACGCTTCGCGGTGGTCCCGGGGGAAACCGAGTACATACCGCTGCCGGAGAATCTGCCGCTTTAGGCCGCCTCGGCGCCGCTGCCTCCCGAGGGTGCTAGGATGCGCCGCAGGGGGATCCGCAATCATGACCGCGCAGACGACCGTGCCGGTGCTCATCGTGGGCGGCAGCCTCGTAGGCCTCAGCACATCAATGTTTCTGGGACTGCACGGCATCCGCTGCCTGTCGGTCGAAAAGCACCGTCAGACCGCCATCCACCCGCGCGCCGGCTACTTCCAGCTGCGGACGCTGGAACTGATGCGCATTGCCGGCATCGAGGAGCGGGTCACGCGCGCGGCCCATGCGCTCTACGATCCAAACGGCGGCTTGAATGCCGTGGAGACGCTCGCCGGTCGTGAGATCGCCAACTACATGCCCGACATCAATCAGGGTATCGAAGATGTGTCCCCGGCGCGGCGCCTGTTCATGCCGCAACAGGTGCTGGAACCGATCCTGCACCAGCGGGCCGTCGAGTTGGGCTCTCAGTTTCAGTATGGCACCGAATGTGTGAGCTTTGATCAGGACCAGGAGGGCGTGAACGCACTGGTCCGGAATGTCGAAACCAAAGTTGAAACCCGCATCCGGGCCTCCTATCTGGTGGCCTGTGATGGCAATCGCAGTCCGATCCGCGAAGCCCTCGGCATCCCGATGCTCGGACATCCCGTCATGTCCCACAGCGTCACCATCTATTTTCGCGCCGACTGCTCGCATGCGCTGCGCGGCCGCAACCTCGGCGTGATCTACGTGAACAATCCCCAGGTGCGAGGATTCTTCCGGCTGGAGAAGACCGGCCTGGGTGGCTTCTTCGTGGTGTTCACGGCCGGTGACATCCACTCCCCCGCCGCCCGACGGGTTGCGGATGACATGACCCCCGAGAAGGCGCAGCAGATCATCCGCGATGCGGTCGGCGATCCGGGGCTGGCGGTTGAGATTCAGGATGTCGCCCATTGGATCGCGGTGTGTCGGGCCGTGACCACCATGTGCAACGGACGGATATTCCTGGGCGGGGATGCCGCCCATCATATGGCGCCCACCGGCGGCTTCGGCGGCAATACCGGCGTCCAGGATGCGCACAACCTGGC
>Ga0210400_10001013_pt1 | contig 28846 bp, 37 predicted proteins | sample IncBWH26MmetaG_FD_155456 | JGI IMG/M metagenome (GOLD analysis project Ga0210400, IMG submission 155456) | Forest soil microbial communities from Barre Woods Harvard Forest LTER site, Petersham, Massachusetts, United States - Inc-BW-H-26-M | ecosystem: Environmental > Terrestrial > Soil >... | reverse complement strand
TCTGGACACAGCCCGTTCCGCCTAATGTTCCAAAGTATGCCGATACGCACTGGTGGCACATCGATGGCGATGACCGACAGCAGCTCGTTGTGTTCTTCATGGGGACCGACATCCCGACCAAGGAGGATGGAGCCCATCTCTATCAACGCGGTTCACATAAGTTCTACCCTAACCCGAGCAAGGAGAGGCTAGGGTACGATTACGAGAACCCGCATGATTCTATTGTCGCGGTCATGACAGGGAGTGCGGGTACGATCTTCCTGAGCGACCCGCGCGGCATGCATATGGCCCCCCGCCCCAAGAGCAAGCCGCGTATGCTGGCTTGGGCGCGGTTTGGGGTGAGTGACCCCCCTGTCTCGTATGGTTGGGATAAGCTCTCCCCTGTCCCTCGCGCCCTGATTGGGGATAGGTTCCCGAGCGATCCGGTCCTGCAACAGGCAATTCATCTGGTGTGTTCATAATGCATAGAGTTGCTGAAGTTTCAGTTTATTTGGCTGCGATTGTAGTTGCTATTCAATGGGCTTATTTATTGGTGGTAAAATGAATCTCGAAGAAATACAAATGGAAAAGTGTAGTCTAGCAGAGTTGATCTATCTTCACCGATTATTTACCTACGCTCAACTTCGAGGTGCAAATGAGCTCACGCGAGTGATTGAACGGTTGATCGTGGAGAAATTGAAAGAGCCTAAAGTGTGATGATGTGGAATATTATCAAGAACCTGGTTGCTCGTTGGAACTCTCCTAAGTTCCGCCCTGGCGTCTTCTACAACGAAGATCTGAAGCTGACTGAGATCGTCCTTGAAGACACTATGATTGTTTGGTGTCCTTGGGGACCGTATATAGGTCACGCTGTGGATTGTGGATATAGTTCTGACGGTCGGCTTGTTGGGATAAAGATTTGGGATGATGTTCGTGATCCAAAAAGGATCAACTGGAGTAGAAATTCTTATGGAGTTCAAAAATGACCGACATGGATGCCGATGCACTTAGGCTTCGTAAGTGGCAAGCCGATATCGAGAGTCACCTCGCCGCCCTGGAAAGTATCCCGGCAAAGGCCGTGACTGAGGCTGGGGGTCTGAGCCCCGCCGATAAAGCCGAAGTCGAAACCCTCAAAGGCGCGGTTTCGACCCTCGGCGAGAAGATCGTAGCTATTGAGGCTAGGGTAAACGATACCAGCGGGCTTCTCGCGGGCGTAGAAGCGGCTTTGGGGAGTCACGCCCACCCTACTAGCCCTCCAGCGGAACCCTCGCCAGCGCCCGTCTCTGGGCCGTCTGAGCCCGCTCCAGCTCCGGCCGGGTAAAATGGCCGAGATCCGGGGTGGAGATAAGCTGGAGAAGGCGTTGGCCGAGCTCACGGTCAAGATCAATAACGCGGCTACATTGAAAGTTGGTTTTTTGTCAGGAGCTAAGTACCCTGACGGTACACCCGTGGCTATGATTGCGGCGATACAAGATTATGGTGCTCCTCGGGCTGGAATCCCACCACGGCCGTTCTTTAGAAATATGGTGAGGGAGAAAAGTCCAGAGTGGTCTGAAGCTATGGCAAGGCTCTTGAAGGCAAATGACTATGATGCCACCAAGACGCTAAAGCTGACGGGTGAAGCGATCAAGGGACAGTTGCAAACTGCGATCCGAGACTTTGTTGGCGTACCTTTGAAACCAGCTACGATTAAACGTAAGAAATTCGACAAGCAGTTGGTTGATACAGGACATATGCTGAACTCAGTGGATTACAATGTGGAATAATTATGGCTGAGATTTTGGGTTTTCCCAAACCTAAACTTGCAGAGCGAATGTGTGTAGAACTTGGTTGTTGGAATCAGGCAACACGCTTTATTGAACTTGCAATGATGGAACCTAATCACTTTACTGGAGAGATTGAACCTGTTCCTGGTTCTGAACGAATCTTTAAATTCTTTTGTTCAGAACATGCGCCACAGGACGCTGAGTTATTGTGAACTTTTTATGCAATATGCTCAATCATTCGGACATTGGCCAGCGTTCGCTTGAAGACGTCATCGGCATTTTCGGCATGCAGATTCGTGCCTTAGGTCACCAGATTGTCTGGGACCAGCGTAACAATCAGTTCCTTAACACCCTGAATGGTCAGGGGCTCAATATCGTGGTTGAAGGCTTTACGCCGCAGTACATCGAGATCATGAAGCACGGTTATGAGTCCGGTGCGCGCTTCATCATCCTAGCAACTGAGGAACCTTCCCCTAAAGGCTTCAATCAAGGTACGCAGATCGAGATGGTCAAGCGTCAGGAGTGGTTCCCTGGTGCGGCTAAGTACGCTGAAGGGATTATCCATCTTGTCCCTGGTGACCATGTTACCAACTGGTACGGGCAGTTCTGTCCTGCTGCACCTTGTGAACTTGGCTACGCACCTTCGCTCGTGCGCCCCTTCAACAAGGAGCCTACCTTCGAGTTTGGGTTCTATGGATCACTGACCAAGCGCCGCTTGAGAATCCTCAAGAAGCTGGCACGGCGGGTCCAGTGGAATCCAAAAGGGGTGCGCATTATTGCCGACTTCAAGGACCAGACCCAGCGCGATCATATCATGCAGGAAGCTAAGGTCATCGTCCAGCTGCGCAAGTTCGATGATATGGGGCTGGTCAGCTCTAGCCGGTGCAATACTGCGCTCTGTCTGGGCCGACCAGTGGTTGCTGAACCTCATCTACTAAGCAAACCTTGGGACGAGATTGTACGGTTTGCACCTTCGCTAGATGCATTCTATGATCAGTGTATGCTCGCCCGTGCGGCTTGGCGGGGCGTACATGCAGCCCAGATGGAAGCGTTCAAGACTAAGCTCAGCCCTGAAAAGTGTGTTGGCGCTGCGCTCCAGAAGATCGGTATTCTGGACAGTATGAATAAGCCTGTAGAGAAGTGGAGAGTTGCTGCGTGAGCGAGACTGGGGTGCGGGAATATCCGGATGATGAAGACATGACTGAAGGCATTCCTCAGTTTCCTGGGGATGAAGATCTTCCTGTGGAACGTAGAGTTCCTAGGATGGATTGTGGGGAAGACGAGCGGCGGCGTGATGCTATTCGAGCCGCGTATTCAGTGCAACGAGCTTCAAATAATGTGTCTGTCTCAAATCAAATTCCTCAGCGCAAGTACCTACCGACCTTGTCCGACCTTGTGGACCGGCTGTCCATTGTTCAGCTTAAGGCAATCAATATTCCTGAACGTTCTGAGGAATACGTCAAGGAACGAGCGTTGATTGAGCATGATATTGATCTGATTCTTAGTGAGCTCGCTAAGGATGGTAAGTATGTAGGAGCCTCAGCGGTTCATGCTATTTTAGTCATTATGCTCTCCAATCATTTCATCTGGATCAATGAGACGAAGGCGCGCGAGGGTGGTTCTGAGCAAGACAAACTATTGAAGATGACTCATTCGATCAACGGTGTTAGGAATACTGCCAAGAACCAACTGGCAAATATTGATGGTGGTCGTCGTGACTACAAGGTAGACGCGCTTTCGGCGGAACTCACTGCGGAATTTGGTAATTGGAACATTTGGTAATGCCAATACCCCTTCGTAGATTTCAGCAACATAGAGCAAATTCAAAGGGTCGGGGTATTCCATTCCTTCTTACGTTTGAGCAATGGCTCAAGATTTGGACTGATTCAGGGCAATTGGAGAACGCGGGTAAACATAAGGGTCAGTACTGTATGGCTCGACTTGGCGACAAGGGGCCTTACAAGGTAGGGAACGTAAGAATAATTTCTGTCGAACAGAACCACCGTGAATTGAGACACACCGCTGAAAATAAGGAGAAGGCTCGTCTCCGTTGGTTGGGGCGTACTCATAAGGAGAGCACTAAACAAAAACAAAGTAAGGGTAAAATGGGTCCGTTAAATCCAATGTACGGTGGTAATTTTAGTGAAGAGCACCGCGCCCGAATGAGTGAAAGTAAATTGGGGAATACTAACTGGATTAACCAGACACGTAAAAACGGTAAGTACGGTACTAATGCTAACTGTTGAAGAACTCATCGCGTTCGAGGCTGATATTGCCGCCGAGTTCAATGCTGGCAAAATACGTGCTCCAATACATTTGGACGGCGGGAATGAGAAGCAGTTGATCAAGATATTCCAGGAGTACCGTCCTGGAGACTGGGTTTGCTGCTCGTGGCGTTCTCATTACAAGGCACTCTTGTGCGGGATCCCTCCGGTTAAGGTCAAAGCCGAGATCATGGCCGGCCGTTCGATTTGTTTATGTTTCCCTGAGTACAGGTTCCTATCCAGTGCAATTGTAGGGGGTAACCTACCTATCGCACTTGGAATTGCCTGGTCGATAAAGCGCAGTGGCGGTAAAGAGAAGGTCTTTGCGTTCCTGGGGGATATGACGGCTCATGGTGGTATGTATCATGAGTGCTTGAAGTACGCTACAAATTGGGATTTGCCAATCAAGTTTTTCGTGGAAAACAATATGAAATCGGTTTGTACAGACACGGGGCAGGTTTGGGGCGAATACGAATCTCCGCACTATACTGACAAATTCGAAGAATACTTTTATACGCTTCCATTCCCGCATTCGGGTGCGGGCGTTCGTGTAAATTTCTAGCTCCGTATGGTTTCCTTTGTAGGGGCGGACGTAAAACTGTAAATGTCAGCGTATTTTGAGCAGTTGTGTTTGGCTATGAAAATGTTGAGCGAGCACCCTCGCAGCATTTTCTTAGGCCAGGCGGTAGCGTCTGCGGGCACGTCGATGCACAATACGCTCCGCGACGTTCCGGAGTATAAGAAGGTTGAGTGGCCCGTCGCCGAAGACATGCAGCTTGGCGCTGCAATTGGTGCAAGCTTGAATGGCGACCTACCTGTCTGCATCTATCCACGTTGGAATTTTTTGTTACTCGCAACATCTCAGCTAGTCCTCCATCTAGATAAGTTGCCACTATTCTCAAGCTACCGGCCTAAGGTCATTATCCGCACTGCCGTTGCTACAAATCAGCCTCTTGACCCTGGTCCACAACACCTTGGTGGGGAATTTACTGAGGCCTACCGCTTAATGCTGAAGACCGTGAAAGTAGTCAGCCTCTGGCGGGAAGACCTCATTGTGTCAGAATACAAGGCTGCAATGGAACGTGAAGGTTCTACGTTATTGGTGGAAGAGTTGAAGCTTTACGGCAATTGAAACTTGCGTCGTATGGTTGATTTGTCGATGTTGCAACTCTAACAAGAGGAGGCAGCGCCAGACAGGAAGCCGAAGACGAATTGAAACCTCATCAGGAGAATACCCCTTCACGGTGGCTAAGGTGATGGTCATAGCCGACCCTGCCAGCTAAGGGGATTATACAGATGACCGGGCCGGGTGGGAGCCGTTAAATCCCACCAATAAATTCTGGAGGTACTTTTTGTTTGAGGCTTTAATTCATGTTAAAAGGCGGTTCTTATAAGTCTTTAGGCAAGTTTGATAAGCCTAAGGAAGCTCTACAAGCTTTGAGAGCTAGCGAAGGTAAATGGGGGAAATTATTGAATTGCGATACAGGAAAAAGCAACGGTTGGATTAGAGATGGCGACGTAAAGAATTTGAGGGATTAATGCACGACCGCGTAAAATTGAATTGGCATCAACCTGATTCCAAGTGGGTCTTTCCAACAGCATTTTCGGAGTGGGACGAGCACGAATATAACGCGATTCAGCGAGTAATTACTTCCGGCCGCTTCACGATGGGCCCAGAGGTCGAAGCCTTCGAGGAGGAGTTTGCCGGCTTCCACAAGATGAAGTACGGCATAGCTTGCAACTCTGGCAGTTCCGCCAACTTGCTCATGATTGCCGCGCTCTTCGCCAAGAAAGACCAACCCCTTAAGCGTGGAAACCAGGTTATTGTTCCTGCTCTAGCTTGGAGCACTACGTATGCGCCGCTTCTGCAATACGGTCTCCGGCTTAAGGTGGTGGACTGTGATGCTACTTGGTGTTCTGACCTTCCTGACGTCGCTGGCAGTAGCCTTGTTGTTGGTGTTTCCATCCTAGGTAATCCTGCGCCACTGAACTTCCTCAAGGTTGCAATCGAGTCTCACGGTGGGTACTTCATCGAGGACAACTGTGAGAGCCTCGGTGCCTACCACGCTAACGATCTATGTGGCACCTTTGGGCTGATGAGTTCGTTCTCCTTCTTTCATTCGCACCAGATTAGCGCAATCGAGGGAGGAATGGTTCTGACCAATGACGCAGAGTGTGCCAAGCTCTGCCGTATTCTACGGGCGCATGGTTGGACCCGCGATGTCGAACCACCGACCAGCTTTGATGACAGCTATCGTTTTACGCACTTCGGTTACAACCTTCGTCCTGTCGAAATGCATGCAGCTATTGCGCGTGAGCAGCTGAAGAAGCTCAAAGGCTTTATCGCAGCGCGCCAGAAGAACCTCATCCTCTTCCGAGAGCTGACAAAAGACCTTCCTATCAAGCTCCAGGTCATTCGTTCCCTGGATCCAAGCCCCTTTGGCCTCCCCTTTACGGTCGATTCGTCTGAGACCCGTCTCAAGCTCGTTGCGAGCCTCGCTGAGGAGGGAATTGATAGTCGGCTCCCCACGGGCGGCTCTTTTACACGCCATCTCTACGGAGCTCCCTGGCGTGAGCAGTACCCTACCCCAAATGCGGATCGAATCCATGATACCGGACTTTTTATCGGTAACGCTCCTTTTGATATTTCTGATAAGATTGAGAGGGCAGTTGCGGTGATGAAGAAGGTTTTGATGTGAAGTGTCAACCTCGGAGTATTATCCAGCTTTGGGCAAGTTACAATCCTGGCGGATGGGAAAGTCTTCCTCAATCTGAAATTATTGTAATGCCGGAGCGTTCCCGCATATCTGCTTTCGTAGTTTGTGCCGCTCAAGGTGAGACCAAACCTGTTCATGCTGAATTAGTTCGTAAGGTCAATGGTGGCATCTGGGTCAAGACTTCCAAGCGTAATGTTCGTTGGTGTTATCTGTTGATAACGGCTGACGATAAAATTTCTGTCGTTGGTGATCAGATGCTTTGGGCGGAGTGGTGCGAGAATCGTTCGTTTGAATATCGTCTCGCGATGGGAAAGTGATGCTTACCTTCGTGCGCTTTCTTGGTATTACTCTCTATTTCTTGATCATCTATGGAGCAGCCTACGCTCTGGTTCATCCGTTCTTTACACCTTGATAGGGGTTCTGTTTGAGGATTTTGATAGATTGGAGAGTTTGAGTGGCTGGCTGGGAAAAACGAAAACGTACGAGCAAGGGGTACTTTGCGCCTTGTGATACTCCAGTAGGGCGAGTTGATGCTAAGACAATTCGTCTGGCTAAGAAGCTAGGTATTTTTATTCAAGGAGGGTCCCTCGGTAAAGAGAGCGGAAGAGTTTGTATAAATACAAAAGGCAAATTTCCTGGGGCGTTGCGTTCTCGTGTTGTTTGGTGGTTAAATACTGGTGAAGTCATTGTTGGCAAAGAAATTGACATTCACCATGTAGAACACGCGCACCATCACAATCCAAAGGGATTAAAGTTAGTCGAATTTATCTGTATTGAATGTAAGCAACCTTTTAAGATTGATGGGTGGCGTGCTCGGGAAGAGGGACGCGGTAAATTTTGTTCTCTTAGATGTTTTTGGAAACACCCTCGAAAATCAAGTAAGATTGAAAAATTTTGCGAAGAGTGTGGGGCCAGCTTTTGGATAAATCCAGCTAGGGAACGTACTGCTAAATGTTGTTCTTATAGTTGTTTAGGTAAAAGTAATGCTCGTATTCGGTGGAGTGCTTGAAAGTGCGGTGTCTTATCACCGGGGGAGCCGGCTATCTAGGAAGTGTCCTTGTTCCATCCTTACTTGCTGATGGGAATGAAGTTACCGTCATCGATAATTTCATGTACGGTCAGACCCCGCTCAATGCGCTCTGTTCCGACCCAAATTTCCGAGTTATAAATGGGGACGCTCGCGACCCACGGGTCATTTCGATCGTCAAGGGGTACGATGTCTTCATCCCACTAGCCGCGCTTGTTGGCGCACCGCTGTGCGACCGGAACCAGGAAGCTGCACAGAGTACGAATGTTGGTGCTATCCGTGAAGCTCTGCTTCACATGTCCAAAAGCCAAGCCATAATCATCCCGATTTCAAATAGTGGGTATGGTATTGGTGAGCCTGGAAAGGAATGTACGGAGGAGAGCCCGCTCAACCCTATCAGCCTCTACGGTCGGACTAAGGTTGAGGCTGAGAAGATTGTGATGGAGCGTGGGAACTCTATCAGCCTTAGATTGGCGACCGTTTTTGGAATGGCTCCTAGAATGCGTTTGGACTTGTTGGTGAACGACCTAACCTATCGTGCTGTGAAAGACAAAGCTGTAATTCTATTCGAAGCTGATTTTAAGCGAAACTACATCCACATCCGTGACGTGGTTGCTGCCTTTGCACAAGGGATCTATCGCTTCACCAAGATGAAGGGTCAGATCTACAACGTAGGGCTCTCCGATGCTAATTTATCCAAGCGTGAATTATGCGAACGTATCCAGAAGCACGTTCCCGGTTTTGTATACCTTGAGTCACCCATCGGTGAAGACACGGATAAGCGAGATTATACTGTGTCCAACGCTAAGCTTGAAGCAACCGGGTGGCGACCGCGATGGTCTCTCGACAAAGGAATTGAAGAGCTAATCAAAGGCTACCAGATGTTGCGAAATACAGTACATGGAAATGTGTAATGGTGCGTTGGGAATACAAAGTTGAAACTCAGAACGTTGGCAAGGTTACGGTTGATTTAGGCCACCTTGGAAATCAAGGGTGGGAACTTGTTACTGTAATGATTTTCATGAGCGGGCCTGGACTGTTCGAGCGGTTTTATTTCAAGCGTAGGGTTGATTGAATGTTAGATTTGCTTATAATCAATCCTCCTAGCTCTACCGCTTACGGTGATCTTGACCCCAACCTCGTCGCATGCGAACCCCCACTTTGGTGTCGCCTAATTGCTGGCTACATTCGTGACCGAGGATTTAATGTCAAGATCGTAGACGCGGAAGCGGAAGGTCTTCGCCCTGCGGATTTGGCTGCTCATCTTGAACCCCGCCCGCGCTTGATCTGTATCGCGGTTTATGGTCATCAACCTTCTGCTTCTACGCAGCAAATGGCTGGAGCGGGAGCAGTTGCAAAGGCGTTCAAGGACATACCGTTTTACGATCAAATTCCCATCATCATGGTTGGCGGACACGTTTCCGCCCTTCCACAACGTACAATGAAGGAAGAATCCATTGACTTCGCCTGTGTGGGGGAAGGCCCTGTAACAATTGCCAATTTGCTAGGTGGAACCGAGACGGAAAAGATTCCCGGTCTAGTTTGGCGAGATGGAGATCATACTTACGTAAACCCTTCCGCCCCACTAATTGACATGAAGGATTTGCACGGTAACGCTTGGGACTTGCTCCCAATGAATAAGTACCGAGCACATAATTGGCAATGCCTGGATGGGTCTTCCCGCCAGCCATATGCCTCAATCATGACTTCATTAGGCTGTTCTTTCAAGTGTTTGTCTGGAGATACTACGGTAAATACAATTTATGGAGATATCCCAATCAAGGAACTTGCGGAGAAATACGGAGATGGTGGCGTTCCGGTGTATACGTACGACCCTGAGACTCGTGATGTTTTTATCACCGATTCGGTTCGTATTCGTAAATACGGGGAACGCGAACAGTTGGTCCGGGTCTATTTTGATGATGGGACTTTTATTGACTGTACACCAGATCATAAATTTTTGCAGTTTAAGTGGGGAAATGGTAGGGTTGGGTCTAAAGGCAAGCAGTGGGAGTGTGAAGCTCAGGATTTGAAGAAAGGTGCTCATGTCCGAGCTCTTCGATTAGAAGGAGGTGTAAAAGCTGGTAGAGTTAGAGTTAGTTTGCATTGGGGGAATCACGGCTCTGCGTATCGCGCTCGATTGATTATGGAATACAAATTAGGGCGCAAGCTAAAGGATAATGAATTTGTGCATCATTTGGACCATATCCCAAGTAACGACGACCCTGACAATCTGCTAGTCTTGGACTCAAGAAAAGAACATCTACAGCACCACCCCGAAGTTGCGCAACGTATGCGAGATAATAATCCCGCGAAAGATGGAATAACCCCAGAATGGCGGCAAAATATAAGTGTCGGGGTTACGGGGCTGGTGCGTTCTACTGCTTCACGCCGTAATTATAGAAGGGCTGCGCATATTCGTAACCAAGACCCTGCGTATATTGAGAAGCTTAAAGTTGCAGCCACTGCTCGAGAGGCAAAAGGGTATTGTTGGTGGACACCTGTTAATGGTGAGCCTTATCGAAGTTACAACGGCCCTCGCAATTCCTCCGATATCAGAGGGCGTAAGGGCTTTGACCCGCATAGTCAGCGCCGAGAAACTAACCATCGAGTTATGAGCGTTCGAAGGCTCCCAAATCGTGATGATGTTTATTGCTTAACTGTTCCAGCAACGGGCTGGTTCTTTGCAAACAATGTACTCGTTAAAAATTGTTCGTTCTGTTGCATAAACGCGCCGTTTGAATCTAACAAATATCGTATGCGTGACTCGACCGAAGTCGTCAACGAAATCGTTATGCTTCACGAACGCTATGGCGTTAAGACCTTCAAGATCGTTGATGAGATGTTTGTGCTCAATGAACGTCACTACACAGAAATCTGCAAGCAGCTGATTGCTACTGGCCTTGGTCCCGAGCTCAACATTTGGGCGTATGCCAGAGTTGACACCGTCAAGCCTCACACCCTGGAGATGTTTCACAAGGCGGGCTTCCGCTGGTTGGCACTTGGTATCGAGTCGGGGAGCAAACATGTACGCGACGGTGCGCTCAAGGCGCTCAAGACCGACGACATTGTGGATGTGGTACGGAGAATTCAGCGTGCCGGTATTTGCGTTATTGGGAATTATATCTTCGGCCTGCCTGATGATGATTATAGTACTATGCAGGCTACTTTGAACCTCTCACTAGAACTGAATACCGAGTTCGCCAATTTTTACGCATGTCAAGCATATCCGGGTTCCAAGCTCTATGAGGAAGCTGTCAAGGCTGGGATTGAATTACCCAAGACTTGGAGTGGTTTCAGCCAACATGGCGAAGATACACTCCCGCTTTCCACACAATATCTTTCTGCTAAGCAGGTTCTAGCTTTCCGTGATGCTGCATTCCAGACCTATTTTACCAACCCACAGTATCTCTGTTCAATTGAACACAAGTTTGGTTCAGGTGCGGTTGAAGAGATCAAGAAGATGACGAGCTTCAAGCTGAAGCGTAAACTCCTTGAGGCTGCGTGATGACTGACGCTGATGTGCTTATTCCCCCTTTGTCTGACCCGCCGCTTTGGGAAAAAGCCGAGCGTGTTCATGATTGGCGTAATTATGTTGGTGAGAATGTTCGTAGAATTTGGGACACATTAACTACCGAACAGAAACTTGCTATAGGGCTTGATGCACAAGAACAAGCCTCTCGTGAGAATTGGGAATGAATCTTCACGGCTTGGTTCAAGGCATGATCAATGCTGTTAACCCGGCTATCCAGATCATCGTTCGCGTCAGCACTGGCCGCAATGTCAACCCTGATGGAACTCCCGTTCCACAGTACGCTTCTCCGGTCACAGTTCTAGGTCAGGTTCAAGAGCTTTCCATCAAAGACCTTCATCAGATTGAAGGCCTCAACCTGAACGGTACGCTCCGCACGTTGTACACAAATGGTGCTGTTAATGCGGGCCAGCGTGTCAGCATCAAAGGTGGCGACGTCATCGTCCTTCCTGATGGAACAGTCTGGCTCGTGACGGCTGTCCCAGAGCAATGGCCGGACTGGACCAAGGCAATTTTAGTGCAGCAGAATGATAGTTCTTCTGCTGCCTTGCTAACGACACTTCAGTCACAGACGTTCTAAACGCTTCCGAACTCATTGGATGATCGGTTTCTTGGCACGTGACAGAACCGTGTAAGAAGCTGTAGTGCGGTTCAAATCCGCACCGGAAGCACCCTTCCCAAAGGAATAATCCTGATGAACGTCGCAACCGCGCGTGCGCAGATTCTTGCCAAGTCTACCACTAACAACGATCTTATTGACGCTATTGCGGATAATGAAATTCAAGTTGATGGTTCTGGTAACGTGCTGGCTCCTAACCCGTTAGGTGTCTATACAATTTTAGCCGATGCTGACCTGATCAACTTTGCATTGGCCCTACCTTGATCGTCAGTCCGAATCAGTCCAATATCTTCACGGTGTTACGTAGCTATCTTCTGAGTGTTCTCCCCCCTGGCGTTGACGTTCTGCGTTCTCAGGTCAACCGGGTTGCTGAACCCGTTGGTGCTGACTTCGTAATGATGACGCCGCTGCGGCAAGAGCGCCTTGAGACTAATGTAGACAGTTTTGCGGACTGCTTATTCAACGCTTCCATCGCCGGTAATATTCTCACCGTCAATTCCATAAGCATCGGGAAGATTTCGGTTGGGGCTCAGGTCTTCGGCATCGGGCTTTCAGGTACGCTCACCATTGTTGCTTCGGCAGGGGGCACAGGGGGTCCGGGGAACTACCAGCTTAACGGAACCGCTGCAACGCCTAGCCAGATCATGGCAGCAGGCTTGCAGGCATTAATGCAACCAACGGAGTGGACCATACAGTTGGACTGCCATGGTCCAAATAGTTCTGATAACGCTTCCATTATCAGTACTACGTTTCGTGATTCTTACGCGCTCAATCAATTTGCGACTTCTGGGTTTGATGTTACACCTCTATACGCAGACGATCCTAAGCAGGTGGTTTTCATCTCAGACCAGGAGCAGATGGAAGATCGCTGGATCGTAGAAGCCTGCATGCAGGCGAATCAGGTGGTTTCGATTTCGCAGCAATTTGCCGATATTGTTTCTGTCACACTCATCCGCGTTCCCTGACCAAAAGTTAGCCGGCCTCTAGAAGGCTGAAGGAGAACGGAATGTCTAGCATTCCTGCAAATCTTTTCGCTCAAGTCACGCCCTCTGTCCTTAGCGTGGGCGGTACGGCGCTAGATATCACCGCGCTTGTACTCACGAACAATACGCGTGTTCCTATTGGAACGGTCGCGAGCTTCTCGTCTGTCCTTGCCGTCTCCAGCTTCTTTGGCGCAACTTCGCAAGAAGCGATTATTGCGGGGGGAGGCCTTGGAAAGGGATCTGGATACTTTGGTGGGTTTACCAATTCGAATAAGTTGCCAGCTACTCTCCTATTCGCGCAATATAATACAGCTTCTGTCGCGGCGTACCTACGGGGCGGTAACATCTCGGCCTTACCGCTCGCCACGTTGCAGGGGTATTCAGGCAATCTAGGGCTCACGATCAATGGTTCGTTGACGACCGCTTCCATCAGTCTGGCTTCTGCGACCTCGTTCTCCAATGTGGCTCAGATCATCAACAACGGTCTGTTGATCCAGGGCGCTCAGGCCGCGACCCTGACGGGGTCGATCGGGGCTTCGGGTACGGGCGGAGGGGCTGGAACCACCCTGACTGTCACAGCCCTAGCTTCGGGTACTCTAGGCGTAGGGCAGGTCATCCAGGGGACGGGGGTAACCCTAGGGACCTACATCGTATCACAGCTCACGGGCGCTGCAGGGGGAACAGGGACTTATCAGGTCAATACCTCGCAAAGCGCCCTCAGCGCGGCGATGACAGCCTTCGCGCCAGCGGTAACCTACGACAGTGTCTCTGGAGCCTTTACGATAGCCTCCTCTACGACGGGGAGTGGCTCCACAATCACGTTTGGCTCTGGGGCGCTGGCTACTAACTTGCTGCTTACGCTTGCAACTGGTGCAGTCTTGTCCCAGGGGACAGGAGCCGCCGTCCCCGCTACGTTCATGAACAATATCATCACGCTGACCACGAATTGGGTCACGTTCATGACCGCTTTCGACCCTGACGGTGGTTCAGGTAACACAGTGAAGCAGGCCTTCGCCGCCTGGAAGAACGGGCAGAATAACCGCTATGCCTATGTCTGTTGGGACACAGACGCTTCACCCCGGTCAACGGTGCCGGCCACTGCAAGTCTTGGGCAGGTTTTAGCGGGCAATGGAGACTCAGGTACGTTTGTGATCTCCGAACTTACAGATCTCAATATGGCCGCGTTTGTCTGCGGTGCGGCGGCTTCGATCGACTTTACGCAGACTAATGGCCGTACTACCTTCGCCTTCCGTAACCAGCCTGGTCTTGTTGCGGATGTGACCGACCCTACTACGGCAATCAACCTTGGTGGAGACCCGCGTGTTGCTGGTAGCTTCGGCAATGGCTACAACTACTTTGGTGCTGTTGGTGCGGCCAACCAGAACTTCAACTGGCTTCAGCGCGGAACTGTGACGGGAGCCTTCACCTGGTTTGATAGCTACATCAACCAGATTTGGCTCAATAATGGCTTCCAGATCGCGCTCCTGAATCTGCAGAACAATGCCAAGTCCATCCCGTATACGACTTCTGGTGCGGCGCTGATTGAATCTGCCTTGCAACCACAAATCGCGGCGGGGCTGAACTTTGGTGCCTTCGCACCCGGAACGATCTCAGCTTCGCAAATCGCGGCCGTGAGCGCCCAAGCGGGGGCGAACATCGCGACAACGCTACAGACCCAGGGATACTATCTTCAGATCCTGCAGGCTGCGTCCACAGCGAGAGCTTCGCGGACTACACCACCTTGCACATTCTGGTATCTAGACCGTGGCTCGATACAGTCACTTGCGCTTTCCAGCGTCGCCTTACAGTGATTCCCTCTTAGAGGTTGGAGCTTCCTCATGGCATCTATAACTGGGGCTGGCGTAGTCCTGACTCTAACCATTCCGCCGCTCTTCCCAATCCCACAGCAGCTGCAGGGCTTTGCTGTGGATGATGTGTATGACATTCCACAAATCAAGTCGGTGGAAGTCATGATGGGGGTTGATGGTGTGCTTTCAGCGGGTTTCGTCTATGTCCAGATCCCCCAGGAGATCATCCTTCAGGCGGACTCGGCTTCGAACGGTATCTTCGATACGTGGTGGACACAGATGCAGGCGGCAAAAGATATCTATGCTGCCTCAGGCTTGATCAAGCTGCCTGGACTTGCAACTAAGTTCTCCATGATCAATGGCTTCCTGACGGGTTACAAGCCTGCTCCTGGAGCCAAAAGGGTTCTGCAGCCTCGGCGTTATGAGGTGACTTGGCAATCCATTGCTCCGGCTCCAGCGTAATCCCAGGAGGTCTGTTTGCGTAAGAGTGAAAGAGTTTCAGTTCCAACTGGTGACACCTGGGCTGGTAATAGAGATTCCGGCAAAGTATTTCTGATCACGGAGATGTCTGCTACGAGAGCCGAGAAGTGGGCTCTCCGCATGTTCATCGCTCTCAAGGGTAGCGGTTCTGGTGTTTCGGAAAACGTTGCCCAGCTTGGTATGGTTGGTATCACCCTCGCAGTGATCAATGCTTTTCTACGGGCGGACATCGACCCTAAGGTTATTGATGAGCTTCTTGACGAGATGATGACTTGCGTTCAGTTGGTGCGTGATTCCAATCATCCAGAAGTTGCCTCTACCCTTGTTAGTGAAGATGATATCGAGGAAGTTCAGACACGGCTGTGGTTGCGCTCGGAGGTGTTGCGCATCCATACAAATTTTTCGTTAGCAGAGTCCCTCTGGCGGTTGATATTCACAGTGACGACACCGCCGACTTCCTCGAGTATCCAAACGTCCCCCCTACAATAGGGATGTTGTTGTCTCACGATAAATCACTTGCTGGGCCGCTCTCGACGGTGCTAGGGTTGGAAGATCTTTGGGACCTTATCGAAGTGATTATGATAGACGCACACAACCAGCGCCAATTGGCTAGGAAAGACCCCAATGGCCACGACAATTGACGAGTTGGTCGTTGTCTTGGGAATGGATGCGTCGAAATTTAACGAAGCGCAGAAGGCGGCTATGGCCGCGTTCAAGAAAACTCAGGAAGAGCTCGCTAAAGCCGGTACGGAGACTGAAGCACAAGGTAAGAAGCTGGTCGAGTTCTTTGTTACCCTCAAGCGTGAGCTTCTAGGTTTCTTTGCATTAGCTGCTGGGGGTAGAGGACTCAAAGAACTTGTTGGGCATGTCATCAACTTAGACGCCTCAACTGAACGACTTTCTTTTTCTTTTGGAGCTAGTACTCATGAATTAGCCGTCTGGCAAAGTGCTATGCGTCAGGCCGGAGGTACAACTGAAGATGCGCGGGGGGCGATTCTGGTTTTGGTGGGGGCTATGCGGGATTTCTTGCTCAACCCCCAACAAGGTGCACCTTGGCTCGCAACGTTAACTCGTCTTGGCGTAGCGCCGCAAGATCGTATGAACCCGTTCAAGGTTATGGAAACCATAGAACGACAAGCAGCAACATTAAAGACGCCAGACCAGCGGGCCGATTTTTCAGCACTTTTGCGCACTTTACCGGCCATGAACCAGAATATGATCAACTTGCTTTTGGATGGATCAAAGAAGTATCGTGATTCAGCCGAAAAGACATTTCTAACAACTGAAGAAACTGGTATTGCTTCTAAGAAAGTTATAGCGAGCTTGGCGTTACTTGAAGATGCGACTACTGGCGTTGCACGTGTGTTTTTGGATACATTGATTCCTGCAATGGATAAGTTAACGGCTTTGCTACCTTCATGGTTAAAGCCAGGAGGTAAAGAAATTGATTTTGAAAAAGCTAGTAGCGATCTTGGCGCTCTTGCTGAGGAAGGTAGAGAAGGATTACTAACCTGGTTGCATGATCTTGTATTCGGCCCTAGTCCGTCACAATTATCAACCGAGCCTGCTAACAAAACAAGAATAGGTGGTGGTGGTAGTGGTGGAATCGAGACTTTAGCGGGAGCTACGTCGTATCAGATCCTAGAAGGTGGGCAGGTGATCGGCAGTGGAACATTCCCTGTTGGTTCGCGTGGCGCTGCAGCAGTTTCAAACGTTCGTAACGACCGGTCTCGTAGTTCTACAACGAATGATCATTCAACCGCAATCAATATGAATAACGTCAATTTGGTACTACCTAAAGTGACTGACGCGGCTAGTTTCGCTAAGGCCCTTCCAGGGGCGGTTTCGATGCACCAAAGCAATGCAATACCGTTCAACAGCGGACCGCAATAAGTGCCAAACGTTCCTAATGTTCTGGGCGTTCCGCTGCTATCTAGCTATGGTGCTGCTGCGCCAGTATTACTGATAGCTGATACAGCTCTTATCATTAGCCGCGCCTTGCAGCCGCAGTGGGGGATCTATAACACCAATGGAACCCCGTATATTGCAAGCTCACTGGCTTCTCTTCTTGGACTTGGATCTCTTGCCTCTGCGCTAAATACGTTCAGCTCGCTACTTATAGGACAGAACATCTCGGACCTGTTCTCAGTCGTTGATTTCGAGTTCAAGCGGGACTGGACGGTGAGTGACTATCCGGTCGAGCAAGGCGGCTTCCAGAGTTACGACAAGGTTCAGACACCCTTTGAAGGGAGAATGCGAGTTTGTGCAGGGGGTAACTTGGTCAATCGTCAAGCACTAATAGATAAGGTTGATACTGCTGCAAACTCTCTGAACCTGTATACAATTTACACTCCTGAAGAGACCTACATCAACGCTAATATTACGCACTACGACTACGCTCGTAAGGCAGACCGTGGTGCGGGTCTGATCATGGTTGATATTTGGCTGAGTGAGATTCGGATCACATCGACAGCGGCTTTTGGTAACACACAGCAGCCTGGGAACGCAAGTCAGGTAGGACTAGGGAATGCTCAGCCTGGCCCTTCTGCGCCTATGGGGTCTCTAGTCGTCCAATGATGACGGTTCCGATACAACCCCTTCCCAACCAAACTTTACAGGTCCAGCTAGCAAATCAAGCCTGCACGATCAATCTTGTGCAGAATGCCTACGGGCTCTTCTTTGATCTGTTTGTTGGGAATACGCCTATCGTTCAAGGTGTTATTTGTGAGAATGCTAACCGGCTCGTGCGTAATGTCTACTTTGGCTTCATTGGTGATTTTGCTTTTCAGGATACGCAGGGAAATAGCGATCCGGTGTATGCGGGTCTTGGTACACGGTATTTGCTACAATATTTGGAAGCGGCCGACATTGCGGGGTTGCCAAGTTAGATGGTCCAGGTGGCTAATCCAATCTTCCCGACTTCGCCGACGCCGACCAAGCAGTCTTTTACGCAGAAGCTGCTTGAAGTTGACATAACGCTGGGGCCTAATCCACAGACCAATCAGCCAAATCAGTTTGGCAACGGCTCTAACACGGTTACACTTTCGGGTTCACGGATTTCGGCAAGGGTCCAGGCTGTTGGGACGTTAGGAACCACAGCTCAGGTAGACGTCTGGGGTCTGACGCCTTCCTTGCTTAACGAGCTCTCAACGCTTGGATTGGCCTTCTCACTTGTGCCACAGAACACACTTTCAATCAGAGCCGGGGATGCTGTCAGCGGGCTGAGCACTATCTTTGTTGGGACGGTTATGTCTGCTACGGGAGACTACAACCAGGCTCCTAACGTGCCGATGCACTTTGAGTGTTTTACTGACGGATTGAATTCGGTCATTCCTCTCCCTGCCTCCAGCTTCCCGCAAGCGACCGACGTTGGTACGATCATGTCGGGACTAGCATCACAGATGCACCTCGGCTTTGAGAATAATGGCGTCAACGTCAAGCTTCCTCCTTCCTATTTTGTTGGGTCTGGGGTGGATCAGTATAGAGCCGTTGCGGCTCACGCGAATATAGAAGCTGCGGTCGTCCAAGGGTCACTAGGGAATCAGGTTCTTGCTATCTGGCCTAGGGGGAAGTCCAGAAAAAGCCTTCCAACCGTTATGCTCTCGCCCACCACCGGGCTTATTGGGTACCCTTCTTATACAGCTTATGGAATTCTGGTCAAGGCGATATTCAATCCACAAATTGGCTTTGGCGGAATGATCAATGTCAAGAGTTCGTTGCCCAAGGCGACGGGACAATGGATCATCCTTCGGCTAGACCATGCCTTGGACTCGGTTGTCCCTAAGGGGCTTTGGGAGTCCAGCATGTGGTGCTACAATCCGAATTACCCTATACCTAGTGCGCCCACTTCATGACCGCAAACTTTGGTTACGGTCAGCTCTCGCCTTATGACACGACAGATGACTTGTCTAGGATGGTCTTCATCATCAGGCAGATTATTGCCAGGATGGAGACTACAAAGCTCGTCCAGGTCAAGGCTGTCCATGGAGGGGGTGCCGCCCCGGCCGGAACGGTGGATGTAATTCCTCTTGTCAATATGCTGGATGGAAACGGTAATTCTTTCAAGCATGGAACTGTTTTTGGGTTACCATGGTCGCGTGTGCAAGGTGGACAAAATGCAATAATCTGTGACCCGCAAGTCAATGATATTGGCTATGTGGTAGCTGCAGACCGTGACATCTCCAATGTAAAGTCAACGCTCGCACGTGCTAATCCCGGTTCGTTGCGACGTTTTGATATTGCAGACGGTATCTATGCAGGGTCTTGCCTCAGTGTTGCGCCCAATCAGTATCTGATCTTTACGAGTACGGGCGTCAGACTGGTAGACTTAAATGGCAATTCAATTACCATGAGCACGTCTGGGATCAGTTGGACCGACGTTAGTGGGAACCAAATGATCACAGGACCAGGGTTCGTCAATTTTGTCACCGGGGCGCTTCAAATCAACGGTGTACCAGTTACGGTGCCTTAGATGTTCCAAACTCTTTTGCTAGACCTTACGAACTGGGACCTCGTACTTGACGCAAACAATAATATAGCTGTTGCGTCAGCGCCGTATTCTCTAGCGCAAGATGCTGCTAGTGCAATCCAGACTTTTCTAGGTGACTGCTTCTTGGATACGACACTGGGTATCCCCTATCTGACGCAGATATTTGGGCACAATCAGCCTCTATCATTCATAAAGCAGCAATTGGTTACTGCGGCGCTGACTGTCCCTGATGTTGTGTCTGCGGAGTGTTTCATATCTTCGGTTTCAAATCGTGGTATTTCTGGACAGGTGCAGGTTACGAGTGCAACTACTGGCCAGGTTTCTGTTACAACATTTAGTACTGTAAATCCTCAAGGAACGGGTTAGAAATTGGAGCTTAGATGGCAACCTCCGTTCCGTCGCCGACCTTCAGTTCCAACGGATTCGTTGCTCCTTCTTCAGCAGCTATCCTTGCGGGTGTTCAAGCCGACCTCAATCTTGCCTTTGGAGGCAATCTCAACCCGAGTCTGACGACTCCCCAAGGGCAGCTCGCTACCAGTTTTGCATCTATCATTGGCAATGTTGATTCCCTCTTCACGTACTATGCCAACCAGGTTGACCCAGCACTCGCTTCTGGGCGGATGCAGGATGCGATTGCTCGTATCTATTTCCTGTATCGGCTTCCTTCACAACCGACCACACTTCAGATTTTATGTACTGGAGCCCAAGGCGTTCCTATCCCTATTGGGGCAACGATTGTAGACACTGCCAATAACCTCTATACGTGTACGGGTTCCGGGGCGATAGGGATTAGTGGAACAGTAACGCTTTCCTTTGCGTGCACAGTTCCTGGTCCTACGGTTGTTCCCGGCACTAACGCAGTTTCAATCTACCAAGCCATTCCGGGGTGGGATTCGGTCACAGTTGTTTCGGGCGTTATTGGCCGAGCAACCGAGACCAGAGCTCAGTTCGAGACCCGACGACAGCAGTCTGTTGCTCTCAATTCGATTGGGTCTCTGCCTTCTGTACTAGGGGCTGTGCTCAATGTTACGGGTGTCTTAGATGCCTACGTCACTGAAAATTCGACTAATGGCACGTTGACTCTTGGAGGGGTCACCCTCAACCCAAATTCGCTTTATGTTGCTGCTGTTGGAGGTTCAGCAACTGCTGTAGCTCAGGCGATCTGGTCCAAGAAGGCACCAGGATGCGGTTACACAGGTACCACCACGGTTACGGTCTTTGATTCTAACTCTGGGTACAGTCCTCCTCTGCCTTCATATACCGTGTCATTCCAGATACCTAGTACTCTGGCAATTCTGTTTTCTGTCAATATTGTTACAGGGCCGCTTGTTCCCGCTAATGCAGTATCGTTGATACAAGTAGCGTTAGCCACAGCCTTTACCGGAGCAGACGGAGGACCGCGAGCGCGGATTGGTTCGGTACTTCTAGCTACGCGCTACCTCGGTGTCATCCAGGCGCTAGGTTCTTGGGCGCAGATACGCTCTCTCCAGCTGGGTTCGAACAATTCAGCTTCCGCAATTGCGATTGGACGCATTTCTGGAACTACCTTAACAGCAACTTCTCTGACATCAGGTTCGCTTGGAGTTGGACAGACACTTTCGGACGGCTCTGGCTACATTTCTATCGGAACGCAGATTACCGCGCTGGGGACTGGAGCCGGAGGTTCAGGTACCTACACAGTCAGTAACTCCCAGACCGTTGGAGGCACTTGTACCGCAACTGGGTCTGGTACATTACTGACGGTTACGGCTCTGACGGGTATAATTCAGGCAGGAAATATAATCGCTGGGGCTGGTATTCCTATTGGAACAACCATTCTAAGCCAATCCAGTGGCTCGGTCGGCGGGACGGGGGTGTACGTTACAAGTCAGGCAACCACCGTGAGTGGCGCGGTCACGGTTGGACAGCTGTTTACGACTGCTGTTGCAAGCTTGACTCTCGTTGCTGTTAACATTAACCAAGAGCCCGTTTACAATGCGGCTAATGTTTCAGTAACGGTGACGTAGAGTGTCTGGACCGCCCTATCCCAGGTATCCTGCTGGCACTGGGCCGGGACAGAACGCCATCGGGCAGTTTGTTATTGGGTCAAGTCCTATTGGGACGATCCCGAGCTTTGACTACTGGACAACAATCCTTAGTCAGTACGCAAATTCACCGATCCTTACCCAACTAATCACGAACTTCTTCCAGTACATCGATCCGACTGCAAATCTCGATTCTTTCTATGATCTGATCTGGAATGTCGATTCTGCTCAAGGCTACGGCCTGGATATCTGGGGTCGCATTGTTGGGGTCATCCGCCAGGTCAACGTCCCTGGAACGTTGACTTACTTCGGCTTTAACGAAGCGGGGGCTGGAGCCTTTACAGGGTTTAATCAAGCTCCATTCTATTCTGGGGTGCCGGCTACGAATGTATTTAATCTCTCTGATGCTGCATTTCGCACTCTCATTTTTGCGAAAGCCTTGGCGAACATATCCGATGGCTCGACTAAGAGCATCAATCAGTTGCTGATCAACTTGTTTCCAGGACGGGGGAATGCTTACGTGGTCGATGGAAACAATATGACAATGCAGTACTTCTTCAAGTTTGAACTTTCCCCAGTCGAACTTGTCATTGTCGAACAATCTGGGGTGCTACCCAAGCCTGTTGGTGTTTCTGCAACTGTGGTGGTCAACGCCTAGTCATGCAAGACTCACAGATACCCGCCAAGTTCCCCATTCCCTTCGCTAACTCGGCAGGGTCTCCGTACATTCGTACGGTCCCACAGGCTTCGCAGATCAGTATTCAAAACGGAGCAGCCTCACTCACGGATGGCTTTCCGCCTAATACATTCTTACCTCCCGCTGCGGGAGGGGTTGGGCCATTTGGGCAAGATTTCAACGGGATATTGAAGCTAATAACTCAATGGAACCAGTGGCAGCAAGCTGGCGCTCCTATTGGATTTGATCAGACTTTCTCAACAGCAATTGGAGGCTACCCAAAGGGCGCAGTTATTGCTGCTGCTGTTGGTGGGGGAGCACTTTGGTTCTCAACGGTTGACAACAATCTAAGCAATCCAGATACAGGTGGCGCTAATTGGCTAGGCATTACGTACCTACTTCTTGCTTTAGGTGTAACAGCTGGGACATATGTCCGCCCTCAAGTAACAATTGATGCTCAGGGACGAGCTACTGCTATTTCAAATGGACTATACCCGACCTATACGACACTAGGTTCTGGCTCGGGGACATTCAATACTCCAGCAGGGGCCAAGCGTCTCAAGATACGAATGATCGGTGGGGGCGGCGGTGGGGGTGGTGTAGGTAGTGGTGCCCAGACTGGTGGTAGTACTGGAGGTACGACCAGCTTTGGCAGTTGGACTACGCTGGGCGGTAATGGTGGAAGTCCAAACAGTGGAACAAATGCTGGTGCTGGAGGTGTTGGCGGTAGTGGTGGCGTTGACGGTACTGGGACACGAATCCTGCGGTTACCTGGTGGTTCTGGTGGTGAGGGAGCTCAGGGGTCTCAGACTGGCTCTCCTGCCGGAAACGGGGGTGGTGGTCCATTCGGCGGCGCTGGCATGAACAACTCCAGTGGGAGCAATCCCTCTGGAGTTAACGGTGTTGGGAATACGGGGTCTGGTGGTGCGGGTGTGATTCCAACTGGGACGACGAGTGCACCGAGCGGTGGTGGTGGCTGCGGTGAATATGTTGAGTTTGTAGTCAACAATCCGGTTGCTAGCTACTCCTACGGTGTCGGTACAGGCGGCTTAGCGGGAACTCCGAGCGGCCCTGGGATTGGTGGGTCTGGCGTCATTCTGATCGAGGTCTTCTATGACTAAGCTGATGGCCAAGGCCTCTATTGTCCTATTTGCTTTATTCGGTTTTATAGGTGTAGCACAAGCTCAATCTTCCTGTCCTTATATCGCGACGGGTGCGGTCTTGACCGCAGGACAGTGGAACACTTGTTTTTCTAACAAGCAAGACGCTCTTGGCTTCTCTCCGCTGAACGCAGCGGGCGGAGTCATGACAGGTCCGTTGATCACTGCTGCTCCAATTTCAAGTGCTTCCGGATTCAATCTCCCTCCTGGTACAGCACCGTCAAGTCCTAATAATGGTGACATGTGGACGACTAGTGCAGGGCTATTCGCTCAGATCAATGGAACCACCATCGAGGTTGCTGGTGCCTCCTCATGTACAGGGGCGGGTGCTTTTCAGGTAGGAACCGGATCGGGCGTACAGTGCTCCACGGCTGCAGGTTCTGTAGCCACACTCACGGGTGGCCCTCTTACCGTGAACCCAACGGCTTTGAGTACTAACCAAGGCATCGTCGTCACACAGTCAAGCCCAGCGAGCGGGACGCCAACGGGACCGTTTGCGTACAATCAGATAACCGTGACGAATGATATCGGACCCACCACGGGCGGTGCTACTAATGGGCTCTTGAACGCTTCTGCTCGGGGCTTCCAATTGTCCTTGTCTGACGGCTCTGCAACAGGCACGAACATAATAGGAGCACTTTTCCAGATACTCAATAACCAGACCAGCACCAATGGAGACAGACTGGCGCTTGTGGCGAACGCCTTCTCCAACCAGAGCCAGGGTGGGTTCTTGGAGGGGGCGGACATCATCGCGCAGCTCGCGAGCGGGGCCACTCAGGGTACTTTAGCCCCGCTGAATGTTGAGGCCGGAATCGCTTCTGGTGCCACCGCAACACAGCGGTACGGCGTCGAGATCACCAATCTAGGTACAGGTCAGGCGAGCGGACTCGACGCTGCGATCGTCATCGACGGGATACCGGGCAGCACGGGCGGGGCGTTCAAGAAGGGTCTCCTGCTCGGGTCGGCGATCAGCACGGTGCCTCCCTTGGATACGGGGGGCGACGTGATAGCCAACAACTTCGCGATGACAGTGGCGAACTTCGCGAACCTGCCAAACGTCACGGTGACGGGGAACATCCTGAGCTTTCCGTTCGCGTCCCTGACAGGGAACGGGCAGCTGAACCTCGGGTCGGTCGGCGTCCATGGAGGCATCGTTGACCTCGCCGGAGCAACCCAAGGTACCTTGAAGATCCAAGTTGCCGCGAACGTGAATGCCAACTCGACGATAACACTGCCGAACGGGACCACTGACTTCAGCGCGACTGGTGGGACCTCCCAGGTCGTCAAGCAGACCTCTGCTGGAGCCGCTTTCACGGTTGGCCAACTGGCTGCGAGTGACCTATCAAATGGTACTACCGGGTCGGGTAGCGTCGTGCTCTCGACCACGCCGACCTTCATAACCAACATTACCGCCCCGCTCGTTATTGGTGGTACCGCAGCTGGTAGCTCCTTGATCCTGGAGAGCACTTCTGGTACAGGCACAACAGATTTCATAGCCTTCCAGACCGGGACGCAGTCCGAGAGGATGCGTATTCTTGACAGTGGCTGCGTTGCGATTGGGACGGCGGCGGATTGTGGTGCAGGTGCACTAGCAGTGGGAGGTCTTGGAAACGCTACCGGAGCTATTAATCTTCAAGGCGCAGCTACGGCAGCCGGGAGCTTCATCGAGATCAAGGGCAATACAAATCCGGCTACTGGCGCAAGCGGAGTGGAAGTTGTCAACTCGACGATTGCGGTTGACTTGCTGTTCCAAGCCAACTCTGCTGGCCGGACGACCGTTCACTTCGGCCAGACCATTGGTAATTGGGCAGAGTTGATCGACGTTGGCACCAATGGGCTGATTGTTGGCGAGATAAACAATGCTCCGCTTCTGCTTGGAACAAACAATACCGGACGCCTCATCATAAATGCCAATGGAAGCGCGTGCTTGGGATGCTTGACCTCTAACAGTGTTGGCGACTTCCAGATCAATGGGCAGTACTTCGAACCCAACATCACGACGTCATCAGCTGCTACAACTGGAACAGTGTGTTGGACCACAGGCACAGGCAAGTTCACTGCCGACACTACTGTTGGTTGTCTAGCCTCCTTGGAGGAGGCTAAGAACATCATCGCTCCCCTGCGCCCGGCTGATGCGCTCGACATGGTTTCGAAGTTGAAGCCGTTCGCGTTCCGCTACCGCCAAGGATGGGGTGACAGTGGCCAATATGAGCAGTTCGGTCTCGGTGCCCACCAGGTAGCCTCCGTTGATGAGCGCATGGTTGGGCGGGACCCCGAAGGAGCACTTCAGGGTGTTCGGTACCAAGAGTTGACGGCGGTGCTGGCAGCGGCCATCAAAGAGCTCAAGGCTGACAATGATAACTTGCGTGAAGACCTCCGAAGAATGAGAAGAGCGTCCCCATAGAGAGATTGGAGCTATCGTGCAACATCCGTACAAAGAACTTGAGCCTACCATTGCGGCCCAACTCAACCGTGCTACAATATTGCAAGCTAGGCAGGCCCGTATTGAAGCGGTTGCAAAGCACCTACTCACATTCAAGGATAAGTATGCGCATGTTTCGGCTGGTACGGGGGTGCCTATTATTGTTGTTGCAGCAATACACGAACGTGAAAGCGATGCCGACTTCTCGACTTACCTCGGCAATGGAGACCACCTAAATCATCCTTCAGTTCATGTTCCACGTGGACGCGGACCTTTCACAGGTCCTAACGCTTGGGCTATGGGGGCCATTGATGCTTTGACTCTGGACCGTCTCAATCAAGTAACGGATTGGTCCTGGGAGAGAGCGGTTTACGAGTGGCTCCTCTACAACGGCTTTGGTCCGCTCAGCCATGGTAAACAATCTGGCTACGATTGGGCTGGTACAAATATCTATGATGGAGGCAAGTACATTAGAGATAGTGTCTGGGATGCTTCTGCCTGGGACAGCCAGCTTGGGTGCTACCCGGTTGCATGGCAGATGGCGCAGTTCGATAACTCCCTCCAGCTTCCTCGTGCGCAAGATGTTGTGCCTGCGGCCGATGATGCTCCGCCCGCGCAATTGACTGGCGTTGGTGGTATCCATAGCGACGAGAAGTCTACTGCCTGGATTCAAGCCGCGCTTAACACGTTGCAGATTGCGCGTCCACCGCTTATAGTTGATGGTTCCTACGGCCGTATGACCAAACAAGCGATCACGGCTTTCCAAGACCGTGCCAACATAACTGTTGATGGTATAGCCGGCCCAGAAACCATCTCTGCCCTTGAAGCTGCTCTCACAGTAGGAAAAATCTCATGATCGGTACGTCTGGTTCGACCTTGCTTGACTTTGCTCCTATCGTACAGGCTCTAGCTCAGATCATCGGTCTGACGTTTCTCAGCATTCTTGGCTATTGGTTGCAAGGACACATAAAGGACGAGAACACGCGTAACACACTCTTGAACGCAGCCGAGAACGGTGTCAACCACGCCATCAACAGGATTGATGCTGCCTCCAAGGACGGCACGATGTCCGTCCCGGTCGCCTCCGGGGTGACGGCTATGGCTGCCAAGTACGTCCTGGACATGGTTCCAGGAGCAGTCAAGTCTATGGGGATGGACGAGAAGAAGGTTGTCAATCTGGTCATTTCCAAGTTGCCATCTAATGTGACGGGAAATATCACGGACGCGAATATCGACTTCATCGCCTCCCGCATTTCTGGTAAGCCAGGCACGGCTCCTCCCCCAACCGATCTGAGTCAGCTTACAGCAGCTTTGACGCCTATCATTCAACAGGCAGCAAGTGATGCTATCGCCGCGCACTATGCTGGTGGGGTGACTAAGCCTGCGCCAACCGTGGTCAAAAAACCTGTTCCCGCTCCAGGGTTAACGGTGGAAGGTAGTGTTGAAGGTGTTACTGCGTCAGGCGCGGAGCCAGTCTCAGCCCCGTGAAGCAATCAGGGCGGAGGCGAGCTCAACGCCCCCGCCATAATTCGGAGGGTGTCATGGCGGATGGAGAAGTTCAAACCCCGTCTGACTTGCTTAATAAGCTTTCAACTGCTTTGGTGCAGGTATCTAGAGGAGACCCTCTTGTTGCGTTGCGTAATGAGTTGCAAACACAATTTGAAGCTATTCAAACCCGCTTTTCGGGTATCGACAAGGCGACCGAACTCCAGCATGAGGATATGGTTCGCGTTCCAACCCAGGTCGATCGTGCTGTTGGTGGACTTAGAGACCTTGTATCCGAAATGATCAATACAAAGATTGCTATTATTGATGGGAAGCTTGAGACCGCTGTTGCCCACCTGAATGGTAAGATCGAGAAAGAGATCGGTGAGACCTCCGAGAAGTTTACTGGCGTTGCCAACCAGTTTTCACAGAATGACAAAGCTCTTACCGCTGCCTTGCAGGCTCAAGAGAAGCAAGCTATTGCAACCAATGATAGCAACAAGGCTGCCAGCGACAAGATGGAGGCTGGGTTCTCCGAGTTGATTAGGCAGCAAGCTGGTATCCTGGTTGAGGTCCGGCGTAACTATGATGCGCAGATTACAGCCATCAACTCGCGGCTTGACAAGGGTGAAGGTCGGAGTAGCTACTCTGATCCTGCCTTGACGACGGAGATGGCAAAGCTTAGTGCAAATGTGGCGAGTCTCATGTCCAATAAGGATGTTGGTGTTGGGCATAAGCAGGGTGCAAATGACCTCTGGATTGTTATACTTGGAGCAATTGGTGGGGCGGGAATCCTTTATGAGTTGCTTTCGAGGGTTGGACACTAAGTCAATGTGGGGCCGGGGCAATGAGCTTCAAACCGAACCAGCGGGTACATTATATTTTCCGTCACGGGAGCAGAACAAAGAAGTTGCCGGGTACGATCCTAGGCCCTGGCCTACGTGAGGGTACTTGGGTAATCAGGCTGGAGAATCACGGGCTGACGTTAACAGTCAATGAAGATGAGATTGTACTATTGAACGAACGCGACTATTGATTTTGAGGGTTTGGTAACGAAGGAGTACTTCAATGAATCTCGCAACTTTTGCTTCTTTCATCGTCAATATCTTCGGGCTGTGTATCGTCGTCGGTCTGATCTTCATGGCCCTTGACTCGCCTTACATCAAGCTCGACCCCTGGATCAAGAAGTTTGCCAAGTTTGCTGTGGGAGGTGCGGCCGTCTTGGCGTTTATCATCTACTGTCTAGGGGTCTTTGGTGGTGTTGGAGGTGGCGCTGGACTAATGCGGGCTAGCCCAGAATCCATCCTGGAGTTCGCTATCGGGCTACTCCTCGTGATCGCTGTGTTGTATATCATCGAGTTTGTCGTAGCTTGGCTTCTCGGTGGTGCACCAGCCGATCCTGCAACAGCTCCTCC
>Ga0210400_10001012_pt1 | contig 28849 bp, 30 predicted proteins | sample IncBWH26MmetaG_FD_155456 | JGI IMG/M metagenome (GOLD analysis project Ga0210400, IMG submission 155456) | Forest soil microbial communities from Barre Woods Harvard Forest LTER site, Petersham, Massachusetts, United States - Inc-BW-H-26-M | ecosystem: Environmental > Terrestrial > Soil >... | reverse complement strand
TTTTCTCTTCCACTACCATGCGCTCAGTAGCGTATCGCTCGCGCGATACCAAAATCACTTTTTCCGTACTGCCGGTAGCCTCGGCTATAGGCGGCAAAGTGGTTGCAGAGAAAGGAGTGGATGATACGCCGTTAATCATCAATTTCAGATAGACATGATATTTGGTCAGGTTGACCAGATCATTGAGCAGATAGGTCGGGTCAAATTCTTTTTCCAAAAACTCCGCATCATCAGCGCCGACTCTGAAGCAAATCAGAGTGCCGACGTTGCCGAAAATCGCATCTCGCACCACTGTGCTTTTTTTGTCATTGACTAGCTGGCCGATATATTGGTGAGCCACGATTACGTTCAGCCGGTATTTGCGCGCTTCCGACAAAATATTGGCAAAAGATTCCGTGGCAAAGTTCTGAAACTCGTCGACATAAAGATAAAAATCTTTGCGCTCTTCTTCCGGGATGTCGACGCGGCTCATGGCCGCCAGCTGCAATTTGGTGATAATCATGGCGCCCAAAAGAGCAGAATTATCCTCGCCGATTCGGCCTTTCGAAAGGTTGATCAGGAAAATTTTCCGGTTGTCCATGATTTCGCGCAGGTCGATGGAGCTTTTGGTCTGGCCGACGATGTTGCGGATAATCGCGGATGACAAAAACTGCCCGACTTTGTTTTGGATCGGCGCAATCGCTTCGTTACGGAATTTGTCATTGTAATTGGCGAATTCATCAACCCAAAAAGATTTTACCACTGGATCTTTGATATTGTCGACGATTCGTTTGCGGTAATTTTTGTTGACCAGCATCCGAGCGATACCGAGCAGAGTGTTGCCCGGTGAATCCAAAAGCGCCAAAATCGTATTGTTGAGAATGTATTCCATGCGCGCCGACCAAACACCGGCCCAGATTTTCGTAAACACTCCCATCAGCCCCGACGCCACCAGATGTTTATATTTCGGGTCCACGGATTCCAACGGATTAAACGCAATCGGGAAATCGCTGTCAGCGGGGTTGAGATAGACGACGTCGTTGATGCGGTGTGATGGGATATAATCCAAAACTTTTTCCACCGAGTCGCCGTGCGGATCCACGAACGCCACGCCGTTGCCGGCCAGGATATCCTGAATCACCATGTTTTCGATCAGAGTAGTTTTGCCCATGCCGGTCTTGCCGATGATGTACATGTGCCGGCGGCGGTCGTCCTTGCGAATGCCAAAAGCCACTTCCCGATTGCGGAAATTAGTTTTGGCAAACAATGTTATGTCGTTATCGGTTTCGGGCATTCTAATTACTCCTTACTTATTACTAATTACTACCCAATAGGCAAATCCATCGGAGGCGCGGACTTCACTGTGTGGACTTTTTCCAGTTGCGAAACTCTGGCGTACTGAGTTTGCGGGAAATGGAAAATTGTCGCCAGCTCTTCCGAATTCAAAATAACTTTGCCGCTGCCGCGCCAGTGGCTTCTGGCCGTGAAGTTGTGGAGCATGTGGCGCTTGCGCACCAAAATATTTTGCTGAATATATGGCCGCTCCAGCCGCTCGGAAATTTTATAAGTGTTGTCAGTCCAGGTGTGGCCGACGTCAGGCTTCAGTCCGTTGAGATTGACGTCGTCAAAATTCCGCACCGCTCCCACGAGTTCCGGAATCCGCAAGCCTTTGTTGAAATTATTTTTGGGCGCCAGATAAAGCCCTCTGATGCGGACTTCGTAACTGACTTTCGACAATCCGTGCTGGATGGCGTTAATCACCATTTTTTCCACATCCGTACGGTGCATCATTAGCGTTGGCGGTTCTTCTTTGACTTTTTCCGGCTGTTTGTGGGCCTCTGGCGGATTCACCGCATTGACTATCTCCACTAAAATAGTAGCCACCAAATGCGGAATGAAAAATATAACTTTCCACAATGATGTTTCATCGTGATGTTTCGGCACACCTTTGAGCTCGTCAATCAAATGTTTGGTATGCTCTTTCCAGTCGTCGTTTACAGGCTTGATCACCACCTGCCAGACCATGAGCTCGTGCGGCTGGAGGTTACTCAGCACTTCAATCAAATTTGATAAAGGATCAACAAAAGTTTCCTGGGAGGAATGCTCGAAAGATTCGGTCTGAACATAAGTGCGGATCGGATAAGCGTTGTCTTTCTTTTTATTCCATTGCGTGCCCCAGAAATCAAAGTCCACTTCTTCGGGCACGTAGTGATGCGGCAAATTTTTCAGGTAATCTTCAACTTCGTTGATTTCGGCTTTCGGGTATTGCGCGAAAATCGCACTTTCCAGCAGGTTGCGGTAGCGCTCGGGGATTTTGAAAATAAAAGAAACTTTGCCGCCAAGGCTGACCATCTCGCACGACATCCATAGCACAGTTTTACCGGCAAATTTTTCGCCCCAGGTGATATTCGAATGAATGGCATGCAGAGCGGTGAAAACCTGCTCCATGGCCAGCGGCGATTTTTCATTGAGTTCATCCACTTTGACTTCCAAAAAAATCCATTGGACCGTGGCTACATAATCAGAATTGTTTTTTTGGCGGCGCAGGAAAAAAAGCATCCAGATCAAGGCGCCCAAAAAAAGCGCCCAGCCGCCGTCGGTCAATACAGTGATTGCGTAATTGAAAAGTTCGCTCAAAGAGCCCATTTTGTAAATTTGGAATTAGGAATTTGTAACTTCTGCCAGAGAATATTTATCTTTGCCCACTTTTTGGAAATTTTTCCGGTTGGACAGACCGACTAGAATTGTGTTTCGTTTGACCTGGCGGCGCTTCAGCACTTCGGCGATGATTTCATCGCGTGAAAGCGGCCGGCCGAATGATTTTAAAATTTCCCTGATTACGTCCGCGACCACGCCTTTTTTGTATCCCCATTCCGTCAGCGCGTAAATCCCGCGGCCAATAAGCACAAATCTGCTGTCTTTGATCAGTTCGTTGGACTGTTTCTTCGTACGCGACCCGGGCATCGAATTTATGCTCGTTGATCATTTTCGTGATTGCCGAATAATGCTCCGGCTTTCCGTGATGTTTCAGCACCAGATACGCTTTGTCGCCGACATCGCGCGGTTTGACTTCGGTCCAGTCTTTGAGGCCGATTTCGTTGAAAGGATTGATCTGGATGACTTTGGCGATGTTGAGGTAATTTTTAAACACGCGGTCATTGAGCTCCATTTCCCGCTCTTTGAAAAACGGGGTTTGCTTGAACTGGCTGAAAAGTTCTTCTTGCGACACGACATGGCCCAGAGCTTCCAGTAAGCTCATGAATTCAGAAACCACTTGCTGCAGCCTGCTCAGGTCAAAGCCGACCACAAACCATGATTCATAATATTCCGGCGTTTCGTGCAGATTTTTAAACTGCTCACCCAGGCTCAATAAAAATTTAACTGCCTGGCGCTCCGGCAGATCGGATTTTTCGATTTGAAGCGATTGCAGGAGAAATTCCTCGCTCATGATACTGCCATGATCGCGGATGAGGTCAAAAATTATCTGCAGGGCTTTTTCCAATTCCGGCAGTTTTTTACTGCGCAGAAAATTCATGGAGTCTTTTTCGATCTGCCGCACCCGCTCGCGGGTAAGCCCGTTGGACTTGCCGATGGCTTCCAAAGTCTCAATCTCAGATCCGCCAAGCCCAAATCTTTTGCTCAGGATTAGCCTATCGCGCTCCTTAAGCTGGTCCAAAAAATGAGCGACCAAACTCGCAGGCTGAAAATCGTTGAGACTGCTTTGAGTTTGGGAACCCATAATCTTATCCAAAATATTCGAATTTATGGAATTTCCCTGATTTTTGCTGTCTTTTTCGTCCATACTCAAATTAATTGCTTATAGTATAGCACAAAATATGAATTCTGTCAAGGGCTTTACAAAGTTAGCTATTTTTGGAATAATAATTTTATGATAATAGAACGACTACGAGAAAATCACGATGGCGATGCTTATTTTGACAAAAGTCTTTATAGAAGCGAGCCCAATGAAAAACTCCGCGAGAAACCCAAAAAGGGTCCGGAAAAAAATCCGAGCCAGGATGAAATAAATAAAAAAGGCTTGGCTGAATTAAGAGAAGTTCTAAAAAAATCCAAGGAATCTAAAAAATAAAAAAACCACCCGATAAAGAGTGGTTTTTTTATTTTTAAAAATTTATCTGGCTTTTCGCAAATCCCATTTGTGCCAAACCAGCAGGACCGGACTGGCGATGAAGATCGAGGAATAAGTCCCGGCGATAATGCCGATCAAAAGCGCCAGGACAAAATTTCGGATCGTGGCCCCGCCAAACAAAAGCAAGGACAAAAGCACGAAAACCACGGTCAGTGACGTATTGATTGATCGAACCAATGTTTGGTTGATGCTGTTGTTTATAATGTCCGCCAAGGATGATCCGGCGCGGACTCTCAGATTTTCGCGGATGCGGTCAAAGACTACGATCGTGTCGTGAACTGAAAACCCAAGCACCGTCAGAAGGGCCGTGACAAACAAACTGTCAATTTCGATTTTGAAAAAGTGGCCGAGGATGGAAAACGCACCAATGACAATAAACAAATCGTGCAAGAGAGCCACAATCGCGGCAATGCCAAACCGCCAAGACGAAACCGGTCTGGTGACTTTTCGGAAGGCGTAAGCGATATAAAAAATTATAAACATAGAGACCAAAAATAGCATAAAAAAAGCCTGAGAGCGCAGTTCTTTGCCGATCACCGGGCCGATTGAAGTGTATTGCTCTTCGGTCACTTTTCCGAATTTATTATTATTCAGAGTTGCGATCAGTTTGTCATGCTGAGTTTTGTCCTCAGGCCCTGTGCGGATAATCATGGATTTATCGCCGGCTGGCTGGATTTGAGCATCAGCAAAGCCATTGCCGCGCAAAACAGTCTGCAAATCCCCGATCGAAGGCCTCTGAGAGCTAAATTGGACCTGGGTCAGAGTGCCGCCGGTGAAATCAATCCCCAACCGCAGGCGGAAGGCTATGATCGAGACAATGCCGGCCAGAAGCAGAATTCCCGATACTGCAAACCAGAATTTGTAATATTTCATGATGTTAAGCACTGGCTCGCTCCTCTGCCATTTTTGGCACGCCGTAAAGCGAATGCTTCACTACCAAATTGTGTCCGACCAAAAGCCGCAAGAAAGTGCGGGTAACTGTAATTGCAGTAAACATGGAAACCAAAATGCCCAGCGCCAAAGTGATGGCGAATCCGCGGATAATACTGGAGCCAAAATATCCCAGAATAAAAGTAGTGATCAAACTCGAAAAATTGGAATCGCGTACTGAGAGCCAGGCGCGGTTGAATCCGTCTTCCACTGCTTGATAAAGCGTTTTGCCTTTGCGCAATTCTTCTTTCATGCGCTCAAAAATCAAAATGTTCGCGTCCACGGCCATGCCGATCGACAAGATGAATCCGGCGATACCGGCCAGAGTCAGAGTAATGCCAAATAGTTTGAAAATCGCCAAACTCAAGCAAGTATAGATGGCCAGGGCAATGACAGCCAGCAATCCCGGGAGGCGGTAATAAATAACCATAAACAAACCCACGATCGCAAATCCGATCAAGCCGGCGGCCACACTTTTCTGAACCGATTGCAAGCCCAGAGTAGCGCCAACGTTTTGCTGGGAAATCAATTTGATCGGCACAGGGAGAGCGCCGGAATTAAGTCTGGTAACTAATTCCTTGGCTTCCGCAACCGTGAACTGACCGGTGATCACGGCTTTGCCGTCCGTGATCGGAGTTTGGACTGTCGGGGCTGACAAAATTTGCCCGTCCAGGAAAATTGCAATTCTTTTGCCTACTTGCTGGGTAGTCAGATCAGCAAACAATTTGGTGCCTTCGGCATCGAACTGCAAAGAAATTTGAGGGACGCCGGTTTGCTGGGTAAATTCCAAAGTCGCGCGTTTGAATTGCTTGCCTGAAAGTCCGGTGGGCAGAAACGCTTGGCTTGCATCAAGCGTCACCTTGCCCGAGGCGTCAGGTTTAACGTTTTGAGTTGGATTGGGGTTTTCTTTTCTAAATTCCAAAAAAGGCGTCTGCCCGATCAAGTTAATCGCTTGATTGACATCTTTCACCCCAGGCAATTCGACGATAATTCTATTATCTCCCGATACCTGGACCACTGGCTCAGACACGCCAAAAGCGTTGACCCGCCGTTCAATCACGTCGCGCGCTGAATTTATGGCGTCCTGCCTGGCATCGGCCGGAATATCTTTCAAATCACCTTCATAAACCAAATGCGAGCCGCCTTGCAGATCCAAGCCTAGTTTGAGATTAACCGGCTTATTGTAGTTGATTTTCAGCGGTTTGAGGTTGATTTTACTGCCTTGGGGAATATCCAAATAAACTGCTCCGGCACTGAGCAGTACGATTAACAAAAAAGTCAGATAAAGCCTTCTTTTTGACATCAAAACGAAGTATAGGACAAATTGCTTAAAAACACAAGTTGAAGATCAATATTTTACAGCTTCCGTGCATCGGGTCTTGTAGGGTTCAGCCATGGTAGCGCAGGTATTTAGATACTGTTGGCCTTTTTGGTATAAGGACAGATCTAGCAAAACGCCGGAATAACATTTGGCGGTATAGTCAGAAGGGACGGAATTGCAGAGGTCCACAGCGGTATCAAACGTACCTTTGTCATTGATAAAATCCCGCACGGCTCCGAAAAAACATTCGCCTCGCATGTCGGCTGAGCCCATCATGCACAGCGTATTGACGCGGGTTTTATCCCGAAGGCTGGAACCCGACACGTCGCGGCCCAGTGATTCGTAGCACAGCCAGCGATAGGCTTTTTCGGCTTTGGTATCGCAGACATTAAACGCATCCTGGAAATTCCAATGATTGATTTTGAGGATTTGGGAGCTGGAAAGAAAATAACAGGCGGATTTGTATTGAGTCTCGACGATATCGCAGGGATAAATCGGGTCTTCGGGTTTGATGTATTTCGACGCACGGCCGGTTTTTTCGTCAGTGGTAATATTTTCCATAAATACGCCGGCGTAGCAAATTTCCCGCGCCTGATTGGCCGGATCCAGGACATCACAATCTTTCAGCGACCTCGGCACCTCGTCCGCGTCGTGCTCCATGACACCATGGCCCAGGCCATGTGTGCACTGAAACCAGTTAAAATAATCTGAACTGCCTGAGCCGCTGGTCGTGCCGCAGACGACCTTGATCCCTTCGTAATAATTGGGCGCTGTGGCCAGGATATTCTTCAAAAGGCCGTGGTAGTAGCCTGAAGCGCAGACCGGGACGTATTGCGGCACTGCGGCCAAAACTGAGCCATAAACGTGAAAAGCGATGTTGCCGACCTTGTGTGCCAGCGGATGGCATTCACTCTGCGCGTAGCCGCCGAGCTTCTGCAAATCATCAAGGAGATACATGGTTTTCTTGCCGCCGTCGGAATTGGCATTGGCCTGCATAAAACTTTGAAACGCTTCTTTGTAACATGCAAAAATTTCCAAAGGCTGGGTCTTGGCTTCGCAGATGGAATGCAGCTCCGAAGCAGAAGTAAAACTGATAGAACCTACAGTACCGCTTTTGGTGGAGGTTGAAGTCGTAGTCGAGCCGGCGGTGCTTCCTTGACTGGAACTGGAATCATTAGTTGGGACTAGGTTAGTTTTTTTTAAACTTAAATCTTTGACTGATTTGGCGACGATTGCAACCGAAGGGTTTTTGGAATTGCGAGCAATCAGAAACGCACCCAAAACAAAAAGCACAATCAGAGCTATGCCGGCGCCAATTTTAATTTTCTTCTCTCTGTCCATTTGTAGAATTGTATCCCATTTATAAATAATTGTGAATTGGCCAAATCAAAAACTCCAAAACGCGCTCGAAAAACGGCCTTTTTGCCCAGTCTGATTGCTCGATCTTTCGACAGTCCGCCAAATTCGCCAGAAAATTTTCACTGACAAGATTCACAAGCTCCGGATCGGTAGAAGCGACATTGGCTTCCATGTTGTAGTAAAAACTGAATTTGTCGAGATTGCTGGACCCGACCGTGGCCCATTTGCCGTCTACGACCGCGGTTTTGGTATGGATGATCGCGGGCTCATAACGGTAGATGCCGATGCCGGCGATGAGCGCTTTGTGAAAATACGAAGTCGAAAACCTAACTGGGATAAGCTCATCGTCTTTGCCGCGCAGGATAATTTTTATATCCAAGCCTTGGTTGGCTTTGTCCAAAATCAGCTGGAAAAAATTCCGGTCAGGGAAAAAATATGACGTCGTTAGATAAATACTTTTTTGTGCGGCCTGAATGTTTTGGCGCATCTGCTCGTAAATTTCCTTTGGTCCGTAGCCGGGATGATTGACCAAAAGCTGGGTACGCGAAGATTGTTTTTCAAACGCGGATGCCTTGAAATATAACCCTCGACGGATATCCTGCCGCAGGACTTCAAAACAATTTTGAATGTCAGCGGCGATGGAAGTGTCGTCAAACCTCAGCATGGCGTCGCGGAAACGAAAAAATTTCTTTTTGATTCCCAGTCCCCCGATCCAGGAAATTTTGGAATCCACGACCAAGGTTTTTTTGTGCATGTGATAAAACCAGCTTGACGGCCGGAATAACCCGACCGGATTGTAAGACAAAATTTCAATGCCTTGGACTTGAAGTTTTTTGGCATAACCGGATCGAAACAATGGATAACTGCCCCAGCCATCGCAAATGATTCTGACTCTGACGCCTTGCCAATGTTTTTGTTCCAGTAATACTAGAAACTTATGGCCGGCCGAATCGTCCCAAAACGAATATTGCTCAAGCTCGATCGATGTCTGAGCATTGCGAATATCCTCAAGCATCAGCTCCCAAATTTCGTTAGTTTTCGAATGCAAACTAATTGCAGTCATATGGTTTTCGTATTTTCACACAAAAAAACGCTTATTTTATCGGCGTTTTACCCTGGACAGAAACAGAAATAAGTGATAAACTTGGGTGCACTCAATACGCAATATAGGAGGATTCATGGCCCAAAACGGGTCTCTTTTGCAGGACGTGCCGGTTTCCGTGGTCACGACTCTTGCCGAAGGCTCAATAAGCCAAGGCACTACATCGGAATTCCGCACTACCAGCACCAAACGCCCTGATGCCGCAATCGTCGACGATCAGAACGATCGGCCATTGACGCGAGCCGAAGCCAGTGCCGCAATCGCACGTAGCGTATTCGAGCATAGGCGTCGCTACCACCGCATTTGAGACGGCCAGCCGCTTCCCAGCAGCCAGTCGGCCTCTAGATCTTCTAGAGGCTTCTTTTTTTATCTTTAACAATTACTTCCACTTTCCGCGGCGCGGCTTTCATAGCTTTGTCGACCAGAGCAGAGCTGGACTGGATTTTGCCGCCGGAGCCGACATTGAACGCCATTTTGCATCCGATCCTGCGGCAAACCGCGTCCTCGGGCACGTTTTTTTTGGTCCGGTCACCGCCGTTGGCAAATATATCTGGTTTCAATCGCCGCAATTCTTCTGTAACACTCATGTCTTCCGGATCATGCTTGTGCCGCGAGATCACGACTTCGTCGACATATTTAATGGATTCAATCACTTCTTTCCGTTCTTTCTGCGACATGAAATTGAATTTCTTTTTTTTCAAAAGCCAGTTGTCGTTGTTCAGAATCACGATCAGCTTGTCACCCATGGCCTTGGCTTCTTTGAACATTCGGATATGTCCCGGATGAACCGGATCAAATCCGCCCGAGACCGCGACCACGATTTGTTTTTTTTCCATAAATTTATTTTACAAAAACTGTTACCAAGACACCGGCCACAACCAACAAACCGCCGAATACGTTTCCGACACTCGGCGCCTCGCCCAGGAATATAAACGCCAGTAAAATTGTAAGCGCTACGCTCAGTTTGTCAATTGGTGCGACGCGTGAAGCCTGGCCCATCTGCAAAGCTTTGTAATAAAACAGCCAGGACAGACCGGTAGCGATGGCAGACAACAAAATGAACAAATACGAGTGCTTCGAAATTTTTGTCAGCTGACCGACTGTTCCCTGAGCCAAAACAATTCCCCACGCGAAAAAAACTATAATCACGGTACGGATCGCCACGGCCAAATTGCTGTTCACTCCCTGAATGCCGATTTTGCCGAAAATCGCGACAAGGCTTGCAAAGAACGCGGATAAAATTGCGTAGATAGCCCAGTTCATCTATTTGTCTCGGGATTCATAACTTCAGATATTATATCAATTTATTCAGCAAAAGAAAAAGCGCTCAAGGCTACTTCAAAGCCTTGCGCGCCTGGATGGCGGTATCTTTGTTGAGAAGACCAGTCAGTGGTCCGCGATTGACCAAATGGTCGTAAGCGCCGGGGTACTCCGGGATATTGGCTCCCCGGTCAGCAATCGCGTCGGATGCTGTTTCTGATTGAGGCGAAAAACACCTCCACCACAAAAGCCTTACGACGGTCCAAGGCAATACCAAAATCAGAATCGCGAAGTGCCACCACCGGAAGGGTGCGTCGCCGAGATCATCCGGATCAAATCGCGCAAGTTTATTCTTGCCGTAGGATTTCGTGTTCTGGTTCAACGAGCGGTCAGCGAAGTCGCCATGATCATCGAGACCGGCTGAAGGGCTTTCGGTGCGCGTCACCAAAGCAACGACTGCGATCACAAAGACAACGAAAGCTAAACCGATCAGCAACCCCATCTTCAGCTCCTTTCGGAAACTAAAAACCCACCTTCTAGTTTGAGGTGGGTTTAGTATAGCAGTTTACTAGCGAAGTTTGTAGGCGCTGTAAGCCAGATAAAGCGCCAGTACTCCGGCTACCCAGCTAACTGTAACCGGAATCATAGTTTGACCGATTGTAATCGGCAAATTATTGAATGCCCGGTATAGATGGACCAAGCCCACGATCAAAAAAATGACCATGGCTGTGGATACAAAATCTCTGTTTTTCATGTATTTTTGTTGCTTTTATGACGACCTTTTGTGTACAAGTATTATAGCAAATTTTTAAGTTTTTTGAAATCTTTGTCAAATACCTGGCGCAGTTTATGGAATCTTATGGCCGCGGCCGGATGGTATGAAATAAAATAAATTTGGCCGGCTTTGCCGACTGTTTTGCCGTGCTGTTTTGCCACTGGCACAAATTCTCCCAAAACTCCGAGCGCTGCAACAGAACCCATGAGCACTATGATTTTGGGGTTGATAATGTCGAGCTGTTTTCGCAGATGAATCATGCCGTGAGCGATCTGATTTTTGTCCGGAGTGCCGCGTTTGGGCAAATATTTCACCGGACTGGTGATGTAAACGTCTTTCTGGTCATCCAAGCCAAGCGCTCGGATGTGAGTCCGAAGAAATTTGCCGGAACGGCCGATGAAAGGCCGGCCCGTCTCTGCTTCTTTCTTGCCCGGCGCTTCACCGATAAAAACAATTTCTGTATCTGGATTGCCTTCGCCGATCACCGGCTTGCCGATCGAATCTTTTTTGCAAATCCGGCAGTTTTCAATTTCTTTGGCAATTCTATCTAGTGCTTTTTGCTTATTCATATTATTCCCAAGTGAACCCGCGGCCGAAATGGCCCCAAACAGATGTCTTGGCATAAATCGGCCGGTCCAGCTTCAAAAATCGCCGAATGCCGGCCGGAGTCAAATCGTATTCAGCCGGAAACGGTGCTTCCTGGCCATCGAGCAGGCAAGTTGCCATCACAGTTTCTTTTTTCCCGATAGCGTAAGCAAGCTTAATCAAAACTTCCTTGGCCTTGCGCTGTTTGATCAAGTCCACGGCGATCCTGCGCGCCATGTAAGCGGCGGATCGGTCGACTTTGGTATAATCTTTGCCGCTAAATGATCCGCCGCCGACGGGGATATTCGGGCCGTAATTGTCCACGATAATTTTGCGGCCGGAAAGTCCGGAGTCCGCATCAAACCCACCGATATCCCACTCCCCCGCCGGGTTGATCAAATATTCTTGGGCTGCAATGCTGGCTCGGACCAATTTCAAAAGTTTTGGAGTTTTGGTGTTTTGAAAACTGACAACGACATTAATAACCTTCTTGTCTTTGACCGTAACCTGGACTTTGCCGTCGAACGGATAAACTTTGTAAATTTTCCGGCAAAGGTTCCGGGCCAGTTCATATTCAAGCGGCATAAAATTTGCCGTATCGCGGCAAGCATAACCCACCATAATTCCTTGGTCGCCGGCCCCTCCCAAATCCACGCCTTGCGCGATCTGCGGGCTTTGGCGCTGGGCGTAAATCGCAACTTGGAATTTGGGGCCCACGATTTTCGAAACTATTTTTTTGATATCGATTTTGGCTCTGCTCGCAATCTCGCCGCTGACTGTGATGTGCCCGTGGCCGCCCATGACTTCCACTGCCACACGAGCGACCGGATCTTGCCTCAGATACGCGTCCAGGATCGAATCTGCGATAAAGTCACAAATTTTGTCCGGGTGCCTGGGGCTTACAAATTCCGCTGTTTTGATCATATATTTAAAAATCTTTCCGCACAAGGAAAGATTTTTAAATGCGAATATCTTCCCCGGTGAAGGGCTAGAATTGGCACCGTCTCGATTCGAGTGGTTGCCGGCGGGTCATGGGGCTAGGTCCCTATCCGCACTCTTGATATTAAATTTTATTAGCTAGTGAAGCGGGGTTGTCCCTGCAGGTGGAGGAGGTGGGACGGGATTGGGCGCTGGAACTGGCGCTGGAGGAGGAGTCGGGGCCGGTGTTGGGGTTGGGGTTGGAACCGGTGTTGGCGCTGGTGGAGGAACAGGAGCTGGCGTTGGAGACGGAGGGGGTGTTGTTGGCTTTGGCGGCTCAGGCGGCAGACACAGCGGGATTTTGGACCGAAGCTGATAAGTTGGCAATGAGCCGTTTTGAATCGCAGTTATGATATCCTGGGAGTAATTTTTCAAAATACAGTCGCGAAGAGGCGGCGGCAATTGGATAGTTGCCGGCGGTCTTACTCCTGGCGGCATCCTTCCGGGTTCTGGTTTGTTTGAAGTCAGGCAAAGGGCGATCTTATCCTTAAACTGGAATGACGAGCCTTCTTCACCGGCTTGAATCTTTTTCGCCAAATCCTCGCCGTAATTTTTGATTATACAATCCCGAATCGCAGGCGGAATTTGATTGTCGCCGGTTTGATTGAAGTTTTTATCATCATTCTGGCCGCGGCTGGTCTTCATCTGTTCCTCAAAATTCTGCATGCAAGCCTTGACTGAGCTGGCTGAGGTAGTGTCCGGAGTAAACTGGCCGCTTTGAAGTTTGTTCACGGCATCGTCGCCAAGATTTTGTTTGAGACAATCCAAGACTTTCGGTGGAATATTTTTCGGCGCGTCTTTGATGGTTTTGTTGGCATCTTCTATGTCCTGCACATCGCCTTTTTCTATAATATTGTGATCCTGGGCAAATTTTAGACAAACTTGCTGGTTGGCCGGATCATTACAGAAAGTTCCGCAGGCATCTTTCGAAGTACAGCCGCCTGGACCGGTAAAGCCGGCTTCCAGTTTTTTGGCTTCATCGTTCCTGATCACGCCGATTTTTTGACCAAATTGGACGCACTCGGTTTTGTGCGCCGGATCTTCGCAGTACGTCTCGCAGGCATCTTTCGAAGTACAGCCGCCGGGAGTTTGGCCTGCGGCTACCGCGGCCTGGAACTTTTGGATTTTGTCGCCGTCGTCTTTGCTGATCAAACCGGAATCTTTGGCGAATTTAAGACAGACTTGTTGGTTGACAAGATCCTTACAGAAAGTTTCGCAGGCATCTTTCGACGTACATCCGCCTGGGCCGCCTTTTTTCAGCGCATCGTGGAATTTTTTGAATCTCTGAATCTCGTCGTTGGAAAGAAGTTTGTGGTCAGTGGCAAATTTGAGGCATTCATCCGCGTGAGCCGGATCCGAGCAGTATTGCCGGCAGGCATTTTTCGAAGTGCAGCCGCCAGGTCCAACTTTTATATCTTTCAAATTTTTGGCAGTATCGGCTTCGTTGCTGCTGATCAGGCCGTGGGCTTTGCCAAAAGTAGCGCAAGCATCGGCATTCTCGAGTTTCTCGCAAAAGGTCCTGCACGCTTTGGCGTTGGCGCAATTGCCCAGGTCTGGGATCGGAAAAGTAATTTGAGTCGTGCTCGTGGTGGTAGTTGTCGTGGCAGTGGTTTGAGCCAAAACTTGATGGCCGGCAAAAAAGCCAACAGCCAAAACTGCAGCCAAAATCACAAGCTTTAAATAAGTTTTATTTTTCATATTTATTGTGCGAATGGATTTTTGTAGGAATCAAATGGATTGGTCACGCTGCTGACCGGATTGGCATTCGGAACCTTGCCCGAAACTGGATTGGAAGCTTTGGCATAGATAGTGGCACCCAAACTCTGGGCTTTTTGGTGGTGAGTTATGGTAAAGACCGGTATTTCCCGGTCAATCTGAAGATTATTCCAATACAAAACTATCCCCGTGAGCGAGGTGACGATGACCAGAAGAATTATCAAGCCTTTTGCGTTCATTTTTTGTTTCTGTCGGGATATCAACAAGTACTTATATAGTACCCGAAAGAAAAAAATTTGGCAAATATTAGAGGTATTTTTGAATTTCCTGCACGATCAGATCCGGGGTCACGGATGTTTTTACCAGATAATCCACGGCGCCCAAGGATTTAGCTTTGTTGATGGAATCCATGCCCGCCAGATTGGACATGACTACTACCGGGATCGTGGATTCTTTTTTCTTCAGTTCTTCCAGAACCTGAAATCCGTCATACCATGGCATGGATAAATCCAAAAGAATCAGGTCAAATCGGTCCTCTTCGATCCGGTTCATGGCGACTTGGCCGTCAGGCGCCATAGCCGCATCATATCCCGCGATTCCCAATTTGTTTGACAAGACACCTGACAGCGCCAGATCGTCTTCAACTATAAGAATTTTCTTTTTCGTTTCCGCCATGGTTATTGCTTGCGCTTAGGATTATATCAGATTTTATTTTTTTCCGCCATTAATTTCTGATGTTCCGCGGTATTCAACAGCCCACACTTCTTCCATTTCTTGCCAGAGCCGCATGGGCAAGGGTCGTTGCGGCCGATCTCTTTGACGCTTGGATCGAGATTGATTACAGGTGCTGGCTGTGATACGACATCGACGTGGAAAATTGTGAAAGCGACTTGTTTGTTGATTTCCTCAAGCAGTCTTTGGAACAGCTGGAATCCTTCGTTTTTAAATTCCTGCAAAGGATCGCGCTGGCCATAACCGCGCAAGCGCACTGAATCACGCAGATGCTCCATCGTGTCGAGGTGTTCCTGCCACAGCATGTCGATCGAACGAAGATAAACCATTTTTTCCAATTGCATGAAGACTTCCGCTCCCAGTTTCTCTTGTTTTTTCTTGTACTCACGCTCGGCGATTTGGACGAAATGATTGATCAGCTGAATAGGATCTTGCGAGTCGAGTTCGTCTGCATCATGCTGCATCGGCACCATGGCTCCGATCTCGTGAAAAATCTGGTGCACATCGACATTTTCTTGTTGCAGGCCGAAATTGACGATGTTTGTAATTTCCTTTTCAATCATTTCCAAAACTTCATCCGACAAAGATTCGGCTCGGTCCAAAATCTGTTTTCTGCGGCCGTAAATCACGGAGCGCTGTTTGTTCATGACATCATCGTATTCGAGCACGTGTTTGCGCATGTCGAAGTTTAGGCCCTCGATCTTGCGCTGGGCGGATTCGATGGATTTGGAAATTAATCCGGCTTCGATCGGCTGGTCTTCGGGAATGCCGAGAGTTTCCATCATGCGAGCGACACGGTCGCCGCCGAACAATCGCATCAGATCGTCTTCCAGCGACAAAAAGAACTGCGAAGATCCGGGATCGCCTTGGCGGCCGGAGCGGCCGCGCAGCTGATTGTCAATGCGCCTGGATTCATGCCGCTCTGTACCGATCACCATCAAGCCGCCTAATTCTTTGACTTTCGCCTGCTCCGCAGGATCAGCGGGATTGCCGCCGAGGATAATGTCCACGCCGCGGCCGGCGATGTTGGTGGCCAATGTCACGGAGCCCAGGCGGCCGGCTTGCGCGATCAAATGCGCTTCACGATCGTTATTTTTGGCATTCAAAGTTTCGTGTAGCACTCCGGCCTGGGCCAGGAGCTGAGACAACAATTCATTTTTCTCAATCGAAATCGTACCGACCAAAATCGGCCGGCCAGTGGAATTGATTTCTTTGATCGTCCTGATCAAAGCCGCGAATTTGCCCTGAACATTTTTATAGACTTGATCAGCCTGGTCTTTCCTGACCATGGGCTTGTTGGTCGGGATCTGGACCACTTCCAAATTGTAAATTTTGTGGAATTCCTCGGCCTCGGTTTCCGCAGTACCGGTCATGCCGGACAATTTCTGATACAAACGAAAATAATTCTGAAACGTGATCGTGGCCAGGGTTTTGCTTTCTTGCTGGACTTTCACGCCTTCTTTGGCTTCGATAGCTTGGTGCAGACCTTCGCTATAGCGGCGGCCAAACATCATGCGGCCGGTGAATTCGTCGACGATGACGATCTCACCTTGGCGCGCGACATAGTTGATATCTTTTTTGAACAAAGTTTTGGCGCGCAGAGCCGCGTCCGCCTGGTGGCGGAGTTTCGGATCAGAATAAATCTGCTGGCCGTATTTTTTCTCCAGTTTCTCGTTGCCGGAATCCGAATAAGCTACTTGCTTGTGTTTCTCGTCCAAAATATAATCTTCCGGGGTCAAAGACTGGGCGAATTTGGCAAATTCATAGTATGTGTCGGTCGGGTCTGTGTCAGGTGCGGAAATAATCAGCGGCGTACGCGCTTCGTCGATCAAAATCGAATCAACTTCGTCGACTATAGCGAAAAATAAATCGCGCTGGACCATTTGTTCTTTCTGCCAGACCATGTTGTCGCGAAGATAATCAAATCCGTATTCGTTATTCGTGCCGTAGGTAATGTCCGCGGCATAAGCCTGGCGCCTCGGAATCGGCCGCATGTGTTTGACGTCCAAAACCAATCCCTGCACTTGGGATTCAATATTTCTGATTTCTTCTTCTTCAGGCTTGAAACCCGGGTCATACAAAAAAGCCTGCTCGTGCTGGATCGAAGCCACGGACAATCCTAAGTAATGAAAAATTTGTCCCATCCACGACGCCTGCCAGCGCGCCAGATAATCATTGACCGTAACCAAATGCGCGCCGCGGCCGGCCAGAGCGTTGAGATATAGCGGTAAGGTTGCCACCAAAGTTTTGCCTTCTCCGGTGCGCATTTCAGCAATCGAGCCTTGGTGCAGAACCATGCCGCCTAGCAGCTGGACATCATAATGCCGCTGGCCAATGGTGCGCTTGGCCGCTTCGCGCACAGCCGCAAATGCCTGGGGTAAAACTTCTTCCAGGTAATCCTTGGTTTGATCCAAATCCAAATCAGCCAAGTCGGATTTCCATTTGGCTGTAAGTTCTTTCAGCTGATCCTGCGATTTGGCTTCGTACTCTTTTTCAAGCGAATTGATCTGCTCGACTTTCTTGCCGAGTTTTTTCACCACTGCTTGATTGGAATCAGAAAATAAGTTTGATAAGAAAGACATGGAGTTATGGCAACCACTTCGAGCGACCTGCGTAGCAGCAGGCGGAAGTCTCGGTATTGAACACCGAGATCTCACTCCGTTCGAGATGGGTTTCTTTAAAAAGCCCACTAATTATACCAATTTCCGGGCAAAAAGAAAAGGCCCCGCGGATTGACTTTTTTATATCAAAACATTAGTATATGAAGTCGCAAGGTTCGCGACATGAGGAGGAGCAATGAAGCGATGGAACTGGAAGTTGATCGCCGCTGTGGCGGTCTGGGTTGGCATTTTGGCGTTCGTACTGTACGCCGGCACTCACCCCAATCCCGAGGGGCAGAGGAGGCTGTATGGCTGGCTCAAGACCCAGAAGTGGTACACGACGCCCTTCAGCCCACTCGATTTCTGGGGCGGTGTGGTTCTCGGCGCAATGAGTATGTGCATGCTGATCGGCATCGCCCTGCTGTGGCCGCTGAGGAAAGCGCTCGATGAGGATCCGGGTCCAAAAGGGGGAGGCACGCCGCCTCGCCGAAAGATCCCGATGCCGCTAATCGGCAAGGTCGTCTCGATCGAGGACTTCCGCAAGACGCCAACTGACGGCCAAATCCACATGGCTACGACCTGACGCTATAACGTCAACCGTCGCGACGTCCCGCCTGGAGCGCACTTTGCTCCAGGCCTTTTTTATTTAGCCAAAAAGAAAAGAGCAGGGACTGCTCTAAGATTACTACATTTTGACTGGGGGTGAGGCCACTCTGGTTCGACCAGCTTTTGAGTCCTCATTGGCATGGAGAAGTGCGTCAATGGCAATCAAAAACAGGAACTCTTCTTCCAGCTCCTTTGCGCATCGCTCGCTGAATGACGATAGTAAGCGCTGGAGATATTCCTGCTCAGATGGGTTTTCTCCCGCCAAACGCCGGTCGCAAAAATCAGCCGCAAGCTGATCCACTATTTCCCGCTCGGCTGAAGTTAGTCCAGGTTTCATCAAATCCTCCTGTTGAAGCATTGTAATCCTCTTCTAGAAAAACTTCAAGAAATACCGAGCCAAAAAGAAAAGGCCGGAACTTAACGTAAGTCCCGACCCTAAAATCAAACCGTGTATCGTTTCCCTTGTGGTAGTTTTGGACCCGGACGGATTATTACCGCACGCTCCTTCCATGTGATGAGCGTTTCGATCTGCTCGATACTAAGTACGGCCTCCACGACCTGTTCTGGCGTACCGACTTCCGACGCCAGCTTATACCAACGCCAGCAGTCATGAAGCGAATCCAGTAGTTCAGCACGAGTGACAGCATCCCTGTTGTCATTTAGCTTCTGCAACTTCTCTGGGATATCCTTTGAAAGTTGCGCAAGTTCGGTTTGAGGTTCCATGTAACCAGCGGGGTGCATGAATGCTTTTGCATCCACAAACGCGGTTGAGGCGTATAGCACGTACGCTGTGAACGCGACGCCGATGATAAGCGGAGTGGTAAGACTCCGTTCGTACCATGTGGTGCCCACGATCCGATTGACATACTGCCGGACGAAAGCCACATGGTAGCCAACGAAGAATCGTACTGCCGCCAGAATGTGCAAAATGCCTTTTCTCTTCGGCAGACGCCCGGCTTCCAGCTCAGCATTGAGATGATCGAATGTCGCCCAGCCTCCCAACAGATGAATCGTCCGGATGAAGAGAACAGCACGTATGCAATCGTAGAACAACTTGCGCATGCCGGATTCGTCGCAGTCTTCCCGCAACGAAGTCACGATCTGAGCAATGTGCTCCTCCGGATAAGCGTACCCGATTTGCCCGAATTGGTCACGCACCCAAGCCAGACCGCGGTCAAGCCAGCGCTGTTGGGCCGTCTCGCCCCACACCACAAACAACTTCTGCATAATTCCTCCATTCGCGATGAACACTGAATCTTACTATTATTTTCAACTAAAGTCAACTGTCTGCCAAAAGAAAAGGCCGGACGAATCTGCTCATCCAGCCGCTAAAATGGAACTTTTGAAACTCATCAACAATCGTTATCCTTTCAACTGCGTTCAACGCCGCTAGGCTGAAGGCCCAGCTCACTATATAAGTCGGACAAATCGTTTGGGCCAATGTCGGTCTCGACGAAGTCCTCTACGCGGAGCTTGGCCTGGTCGAACTTCTGGGCCGCATCCGCGTCGGCCAGAATCTCCGCCACACCGATGCGATCGGTTTCGAAAAATTGTTCGACAAGCGTTCGGGCTTCTTGCCGATGCGCCTCCCTCACTTCGCCAAGAATCTTCTCGACCCTTGCCACTGTCATATTCATCTGGCCCTCCTGCAGGTTGCACTGCATATCAAAATAAGCCCTTTTCAGGCTTTTGTCAATCATTTTTTATAGAATTTTTTCTGTACCTTTTTCAGAGACGATCGGCCAAAAAGTGAGTACAACAACTAAATCCTTACATTTCAGCGCCAGTTTTGGTCAAAAAATGCTTGGCTGTGAATTTATAAACCAACATCTTCATCAGCAGTTTAGCGGCCACAAAGTCCGGCGCTTGGAGGCCTTTGATGGGAGCCAATTCCACCACATCCATGCCAATAATATTTTTTTCCTGAGCTACTCGCCTGATGATCGGCAGGACATCGTCCCAAAAAAGTCCGCCCGGCTCTGGCGTACCGGTAGACGGCATGACGCTTGAGTCAAAAGCGTCGATATCAAAACTCAGATAGACATCGTGATTTTTTATACTGTTCAAAATTGCATCCACAGTCCACAACTTTTTTTCTTTGGCTTCAAATACCGTCACGCGGTCAGAATTGGCTTTCCAGTATTCCCATTCCAGCTTGTTGAAATTGCGGATGCCAACTAGTGTCGCTGTTTGCATCGAAGATGGCAGGTCATTCAGTGAATATTTGAGCCAAGCGGCGTGGCTGAAATCTCGGCCGGAAGAACGGTCGCCCAGATCCATGTGCGAATCAAAAACCAGAATCGAAACATCTGAATAATGTTTGGCTAGAGCGCTGGCAAAACCATAACTGATCGTATGCTCGCCGCCTATAACGACCGGCAATTTTTGCTCCTTAATGATTTCGCTGACAATATTTTCCAAAACCTTGCATGCTTCCATGGGATCTTGCGGCAGATCCGGCTGTTCTGTGGTCCAAATTTTTATTTGATTATAATAATCATCTAGTAATTCATCATCAAAGCTTTCAACTTGATATGATGCCTCGATTAAGCCTTGCGGTCCGTTGGCTGAACCATGACCAAAAGTGACTGTTCCTTCATATCCGAACGGAACAATCACCACTTCCGCCGATTTATAATCGGGCAAGACCGGTGGCCGAGGTGGCGCTTCTGGTCCTAAAAAACCCATCGGCTGAAAACCTTTGGTTAAATCAAATTTCATTGTCCTAAAACGTACGCAAAGATTAAAGGCGCTACGATAGTGGCGTCGGATTCGATCACAAACCGCGGCGTGTCCACCGACAGCTTACCCCATGTTATCTTTTCGTTGGGTACCGCGCCACTGTACGAACCATATGAAGTGGTGGAATCGGAAATTTGGCAGAAATAACCCCAAAGCTTGCAGTCAGTTTTCAAATCCTGCTGGATCAGCGGCACGACGCAAATCGGGAAGTCGCCGGAAATCCCGCCGCCGATCTGGAAAAATCCGATCGAACTTTCTTTGGTGTTTTCCAAATACCAATCGATGAGCATGGACATTTGTTCCAGGCCAGATTTCACGATCCCGATGTTTTTGATATTCTCGCCGTAGTAATTTTGTCCCCGACCGCGGGTCAGAGCCACAAAAATATTGCCAAGCGTCGAATCCTCCCAGCCGGGCACGAAAACCGGAATATTTTTTTCCGCCGCCGCTACCATCCACGAATCCTTCGGGTCGATCTGATAAAATTCTTTGAGCATGCCTTCCCGGATCATCTGATACATGTATTCATATGGAAAATACCGCTCGCCTTTATCATCCGCGCGCTTCCAGAGCTTGATGATCTGTTTTTCGATCCGGCGCATGGCTTCTTCTTCGGGAATTGTCGTGTCCGTGACGCGATTCAATCCTTTTTTGAGCAATGCTACTTCGTCTTGGGGCGAAAGTTCACGATAATGCGGCACGCGGGTGTAATGATTGTGCGCAACCAGATTGAAAATATCTTCTTCCAGATTGGCGCCGGTGGTGCAGATGCCGTGAACTTTGTCCTGCCGGATCATTTCGGCCAAGCTTAAGCCAAGTTCGCCCGTACTCATGGCTCCGGCCATGGCCAGAAACATTTTACCGCCGTCTTTGAGATGTTTCTCATATGCTTCTGCCGCATCGATTACCACTGCCGCGTTGAAATGCCGATAATGATGCTTGATAAAATCTCTGACTTTTCCCATAGAATCTCCCATCCCCTTTGATAAGCGGGATCTAAATTATATTTTCAAATAAATTCTTTGTCCGCCAATCGGACGTGTCCGAAAGCGGCTGCCCGAGCGCCCTTACCAACCGAAAAGTTTTCCCACTTCCTCCGGACTTTGGCGCTTGCGTGCCAACTTCACTTCCCCGTTCTGACAAACCACCATTGCCGGTTTCGAAAGCAGGCAATGATTGTTGCCCAAAGAATTCTGGTAAGCACCAGTGTCAAACACGGCCAGGTACAAATCTGTCACGTCTTCAGTAAACTTCGGCAATAAAACATAGCTTCCCGAAGCCGTATATCTGTCATCGCTGTCGCAAGTCGAGCCGGCGAGCCAGACTTTTTGCATACGGCGCTGATCCAGATGATTGGCCGGAGTAAAATGCCATTTTTGCCGGCGCACTGACCATGTGTCCGTCAATTGAGAGATGAAACTGCCGTCGATAAAATACCACTTGGTGTCGGTTTTGCCGAAAATCGGCTTCTCTGCCAGAATTTTAAAAATTGTAACTTGTGCAGGCGCTGTGATGTAACTCCCCCATTCGCAAACCAGGTTCGGATGCCGGATGCCGAGCTTGTCCGATTCTTTTTTCGCCGTTTTGATCATTTGATTGACCAGACTTTTGACGGTGTAGAATTTTTTGCGCTTTTCGTACGGCACACCCATGCCGCCGCCGAAATCAATCGTGTCCAAATTTAGATTATGTTTTTTGAGTTCGGCAAATAGCGCTATCGCCCGCTTCAGCGGTTTGATGAAGCCTTCGATTTTTTCGATCTGCGTGGAAATATGATAATGGAGAATAGACAAGTTGCGGATTTTGCCGATTTTCATCAGCTCTTCCTCCGAAAATCCGAAGTGGTTGAACTTTTTGTCCCAATGGGCGTCGATTTTGATGTCCAAATTCACACGCACGCCGACGTCACCTTTAAATTTGCGCAGTCTATCGAGCTCCTCCTGATTTTCGATGATCGGCACTACGGTCAATCCTTTGCCGCGCAGTTCTTCGATCAGTTTGATGTATTGTTCGGTCTTCGGCCCGTTGCAGGTGACGCGGATTTTGCGGTTGAATTTGTCCTGCTCCAGCATTCTTTTCACCAAAAACAGTTCATTGGCCGACGAGACTTCGATGTGTGCGCCTTCGGCGATGGCAGGCAGGACGAAATCGCGGCTTTGGTTGGCCTTCATGACGTAGTGATAATAAAACCGGCCTTTGTAGCCTAAAATTTTAATGTATGCGTTGAAAATATCAATCATATCGCGCAGACGGTTCTCCAGGATGTATGGGAAAAAGACCTCGGTCGGTGTGCCGTATTTTTTGACGATGTCGATGATGTTGTATTGGTAGTAACCTTCTTTGACCACCAGATCGCCGTTTTGGTTGATGTCAAAGTATTGAGTGTTGTACTCTTCGACTCCAAGCTTCCAAAATTTCTTGAAGTTATTTTTTTTCTTCTTCAACTGAATTTCTTTCGAGAAAAAATTGTATCAAGTTCATTTTAAAGCAATTAGAGAGCTTGTCAAGTGAAATTCTAGATTTTTCGCTTGGCGGAACGGGCACCGCGGCGAATAAGAGTTTGTTTTTTGTCTTTGAATTTGCCAATTTGTTCTTTGAGTTTCGGAATCAATAAATCGATCGCCGCGTATGCATCCTCTCCTTCTGCTTTGGCGTACATAATTTTTTTGCCTACTACCAAGTTGATATCGGCGTGAAAAACCAATCCAGTGTGATGATGCTTGTCCCGCGCCAGTTCGACTTTGGCTTCATAGACTTCTATAAATTTGCCCAAATTCCCGATTTTTTCCTGGATGTACTCTTTGATCGATGGAGTCAGATCTACATGCGTGCCTTTGATGGATATGTTCATGATTTATTATTAAGTATTTTTATTCTACCAGTTTTCTGGCCAACAAATCAATGTCTCCGGCGCCCATCAGGAGAATTGCGTCGAAATTTTGGGCCTTGGCTTTGATCATTTCTCCTGCTTCGTCCAAATCTTTGGCAAAAGCGGCTTTCGCGCCTTTTTTGTTCAACTCATCCGCCAGGTCTTGCGAACTGATCTGTTCACCATGTTCGCGGCCTGCGACATCGAAAATTTCCGGCAAAATAATTTCATCCGCCATGACCAGGGATTCGACAAATTCACCGAACAAACTTTTCGTCCGGTTGCGCTGATGCGGCTGAAATACGACCAAAATCTTTTTTCCGGGGAAAAACTGCTTGGCCGCCTCGAGCGTGCCCGAAATCCCGGCCGGATGATGCGCGTAATCAGAGATGACCGGTTTTCCATCCAGCTTGCCGACGAATTCAAATCGCCGCCAGAGTCCGGTAAATTCTTCCAAAGCTTTCTTAATGACATCAAAACTCACGCCAAGCTTCAACGCGGCCAGAACCGCGCCAAGAGCATTGGAAACATTGAACAAGCCAGGTGTCCGCAATTCAAGCTTGCCGATCATTTCATCATTAAGGTGCAGGTCAAAAATCGTCTTCCCTTCCCCCTTCCCCCCTCCCCCTGTTTTGACGTTTAACGCCTGCAGATCCGCATAGTGATGGATGCCGAAAGTAAATTTGTGGCACGTGGCGTGCTTGCAAACCTCCACCGTGTTGTGATCGTCGGCGTTGTAAACCAAAATTCCATCCGGCGGCAGGGATGTGACGTATTCGATAAATGCGGATTTGATGTCATGCAGATCTTTGTAATAATCCAAATGATCCTCAGCAATGTTCGTGACCACAATCATCTGCGGTTTGTTCTCCAGCATTTTGCGGTGGTACTCGTCTGACTCGGCCACGACATACTTGCTGCCGCCCAAGCGCGCGTTGGCGCGAAATTTTTCAGTCTCGTTTTTTGCAGACAGCAAAGAGCCGATCAACACAGTCGGGTCCAGGCCGGCTTTGTCCAAAATCAATCCCAGCATGGCTGAAGTAGTGGATTTGCCGTTGGTGCCGGTAACCGCAATGCCAAATCTGCCAGACATAAGCTCGCCCACAGCCTGGCCTTGGCTTAGTTTTGGAATCAAAATTTTGTCCAAGTCAGATTGGGGCACGGCTGGCGAGTACACGACCAAATCCCAATCGCCTTTCACTTCATTGTCCCCGATCGAAATTTGCGCGCCAAACATTCTCAAATTCTCAAGAATGTGAGAATGTTTCAGATCGCTGCCGCCGACGGTTTTACCCATTTGCAAAAACAAGCGCGCTAAACCGGACACGCCAATACCGCCCATGCCAAGACAATAAATTTTTCGAGCTTCTTTGATGATCATGCTTTCACTTCCACAGCTTCAGCTCCTTCGCCCATTTTCAATGCGTAATTTTCTATCAATTTTTTAATTTCCGGAATTGAGGCCTGGGCCGAACGCCTGCCTTCCTGATAAATTTTTTCCAGGCTGTTGAATTCAGTTTTGCCGAAATGCTTGACTACAGGTTCCAGCATCAAATCGCAAGCTATATGCGATTCGTCCCACTGTTCTTCGATTCGAAACGAATGTTCGATAGCTCTCGACAGCATGGACATGACTCCCGGAATTTTTATATCCTCTTCATCCAAAACGTCTGACTGGCTGTCGATCCGAAATAGAAGCCTGGGAGAGAGCATGGGCAGCACTTTTTCACGGATAAACTGCAAGCCGGTAAGCCTGGTGATAAATCTATAACCGCGCCAGATCGGCATTCTTTTTTCATAAATAAATTTCGTAGCCGCCAAATTCACGCCGATGACGATATCGGCTCCCATTTCTTTGGCAGGCTGAGTCGGGACAATATTCACGAGGCCGCCATCTACCAATAATTTCTGGCCCCAGACCACTGGTTCAAATAATCCCGGTACTGCAACTGAAGCCTTGAAAGCTTTGTTGATGCTGCCGTGACTCAAAGTCACCATCTCGCCGGAATTGAGATCTGACGCTGAAAATGCGATTTTGGGCTGTGTGATATCTTCAAAATTCAAATCGTGCGTAAAATTATTTAAAGCTTCTTCCATTTTGTCGCCGTTCAAATGGAAGATTGCTCCTTTGGCATTTCTGGTGGACCACAGCCGCAGCATTTTCGGAAAAGTCAGGCTATACATAAATTCTTTCAGCTTGTCCATGGTGCCCACGGCAAAACTGGCGGCGATCAGAGCGCCTGACGAACAGCCGACGATGATGTCGATCGGGATGTTATTTTCCCGCAACACTTCCAAAACAGCAATGTGCGCAATCGCGCGCCCGGATGCGCCGGACAAAGCTATGCCTATTTTGGGCCGGTTATTATTCATGCAATTTCAAAATTAATTTCGCCAGTCGCGGAGCGGCGTCTTTGGGAATCAGATTCGAAATGTTTTTCTCCAGCATTTCAACTCTTTTTTGGTTAAATTTCAGACTGTTGATGACGCGGGCCAGGTTTGGGGCAGTGACCTCAGCGCCGCTGAGAACCGCGGCCGAATGCGACTCCTCCAGTATTTTAGCATTTTCTTCCTGATGCGTGTGAGGCATGGGAATTATGATGGCCGGCTTGCCTGTGGCCGAAAGTTCGGCGATCGTAGAAAGCCCCGCGCGAGCGATCACCAAATGCGCCAATTTTAAAATCGAAGCGTAAGCGTCATACGGAAGCAACTCGTACGGATGATAATTTCGGTGAGTATATGTAATGGTGTTTTTGCCAACTCCGGTCTGGTGCACCACTTGATGCGCCACAGAGAGGTCAGGCAAAATCTGTTCAATCAATTTGTTGATCTGAGCCGCTCCGGTAGCCCCGCCCAAAACTAGAAGAATCGGCAAGTCGTCATGCAGGTTGAAATATTTTTTGGCATCAATAGATGTTTTGAGCAAATCCGAGCGGATCGGATTGCCGACCCATTCTGCCGCGTGCCATTTGCTGTTGAACATGCCGGAACCGGAATAAAATTCCTTACTAGTGTCTTGGAAAGCCGTGGTGATCTGGTCCGCCACAGGAGCGATGAGTTTGTTGGCCAGACCGATCTGCGCATCCTGTTGATGGATGAAAATTTTGGCACCATAAATTTTGGCCGCCCAGGATACTGGCACTGCCACGTATCCACCGGCGGAAAAAACTACATCAGGCTTGAATCTGCGGACAACTCTCAGCGCCTGCAGAAAACTTATTGAAGCCGTGATCGGGATAAATAAATTGCTCAAAGACAAATAGCGGCGCAGTTTGGCCGCGCGGATGGAAACAAAATCAATCCCGGCTTCTTGCGTCATAATCCGTTCCGGGCCTTTTTTTGTACCCACAAACAAAAACTCAGTCTTCGGATGATTTTTTTTAATTTCCAGCGCCACGGCCAAAACCGGAGTTACCGGCCCGCCGCTGCCGCCGCCTGCTAATAAAATTTTCATAGTTTGTATACCTCCATGGTTTCGACAGCCGCTTTCTTCCAACTGAAATGCTGGGACCGGCTCAATGCCAAATTCGCCAGCTCCTCCAGACGTTCGGGCTTGTTTAAAAGATTAAATAATACATCCGTCATATTTTCCAAATTATACGGATCAAAGTATTCGGCGGCTTGACCGGCCACTTCCCGCAAACTCGGAATATCCGAGCAAGCAATCGCCACGCCGCACACCGCCGCTTCAAGCACAGTCAGTCCGAATCCTTCCATCAAAGACGGCAGGACAAACAACACCGCGGCATTGTAAACAAGCTTCAAATCTTCATCGCTGATTTTGCCCAGCGCCTTAATTTTCTCTTTATACTTTATACTATATACTTGCTCCTTGATTTCGGGATAAAATATATCAGGCTCGCCCACCAAAACCAATTCCAAATCCATGCCGCGGCTGATCATAGAATCAAAGGCTTTGGCCAGCTGAGGCAGATTTTTGTACCGCCGCCAAACGCCTACATACAATATATATGGTTTGGTTATTCCAAATCTATTGGACACTTGTTGGAAAGCTTCGTGTTTGTCCATCATACCATAAATTTGATTGAATCCTTCGTAAATGACCTGGATTTTGATCGGATTGATGCGGTAAAAATTTACTACAGCATCTTTGGTCGCCTGCGATACGGCGATAATTTTGTGCGCCGACCGGACTGCGTTCCAGAAAACCAAATGATAAGCTAGTCGGTGAAAAATCCGCGATTTCTTTTTTCCCGGGATCAAAGTATGCGTTAGATCATGAATTGTGACGATAAACTTGCCGCGATAAAAGATTGGCACGTTGAAATGCGGAAAGTGCACCAAATCCAAATTTTCTTTAACCAGAATCGCAGGGAATTTCAGTTGTTCGGCAAAAGAATAATGAGGAATGTCGGCGATAACGATTTTCTGGCCGAATTGTTGGTATTTTTCCGCAGCGTCAGCATTTCGAAAAAACAAAACATATTGATTGGTTTTGTCTTGAGCCAAAATTTCATGAGAGAGTTCGGAAATATAACGATCAATCCCCGATCCTCCGCCGATCATTCTCAAATCCAGACCTATTTTCATAAAGAAAAATACTGCAATACGAGAAAGTATTGTAGTATTAAAAAGCGTTAATTAATTCTGAAATTCTCGGAGCTCGTTTATACCTTGGAAGCTTAAAACGTGAGTGTTTTCTATTTTTCTCCAAATCTTTAAGCTTTTTATGAGCAATTCTAAGGCCTTCCCCATCGCGTTCTAAAATATTACTAACTGTTGCAATCGTATGATCCGTGACTTTAAGAACCGTTCTAATTTCTTCATAAGTTTGATTCTCCAAAAGTCTGCGGGCGATCTCGAATCTTTTTGCAAACATTTTGTATTCAGTGTGCGTGTACAGATCTCGAAATAGTGATCTGATTTGATCTTTAGAGTCCAACAAAGCAAACGCTAGCCAAAGATTGCTGACGTAAAGTCCAAAATCTTTCGGATCCAGTTTCTGTTTAGATAGTTTGGTCATGGGTATTATTATAGCTTGTGTTCGGATTTACTGCAATACGAGAAAGTATTGCAGTATTATCTGGGGGGTTTGTAATTCTTAAACTTATCTTCCACAAACTGTTTAATTTTTTGCTGGAAAACTTTTTTATCAAACTGCATGGCGTGCTGGCGAATTTTTTG
>Ga0210400_10001011_pt1 | contig 28854 bp, 47 predicted proteins | sample IncBWH26MmetaG_FD_155456 | JGI IMG/M metagenome (GOLD analysis project Ga0210400, IMG submission 155456) | Forest soil microbial communities from Barre Woods Harvard Forest LTER site, Petersham, Massachusetts, United States - Inc-BW-H-26-M | ecosystem: Environmental > Terrestrial > Soil >... | reverse complement strand
TCGACGATGTGTTGTACCAAAGTGGGGTCAAGCATGTCAGGGAAACTGGCGAGCAGGTCCATTACGTCACCAACCAACTACTCCAGCGAAGATTAAAAATCGGCAGCGCGGCTGCCAGGCAGCTTCTCCTCCGCATGGAAAAAGAGGGCATCATCGGCCTTGAAGACGCTAGAGGGTACTGGCCGTATATTTTCCCGAAGACTGCGGTTGCTACCCCTCAAACGTCTACGCCGTCCACCGCTGCAAAGCCACACATGTCGCACCATGCAACTCCTGCCGCCAAGCCGCCCACCAAGGCCCAGCTCAAGGCCGCGGAGAAGGAGCGAGAGAAGGAAGCCAAGGAGCAGCGCGATCACGAACGTAATAAGCGAATCGAAAAAAAATATCAGCAGGTTTTCCTTGGTACCCTGGCTACGAAAGCGCAGATCAACTCCCGATTCCTCACGCACATCGTACCCGATCTCCTTTTTGAAGTCTGGGACAACAGTATGCCGATCGAAGATATCGGCAAGAATGTTCTGGGATGGCCAGCGCCAAAGAACGGCATTGACTATGGGATCGATGAAGTCAGAAAGCTGTGCCTGGAACACACCAGGAAATTCACCCCCAAGCTGCTGGCCGCGCTGCTGATCACGCTGCACACGGATCTTCGCGAGGCGCAGAAGCTGGCGAAGTACTTCGGTGTCGATCCCAAGAAGCTGCGCAAACAGGCCGCGGCGCAGATCGCCGAAGAGGAGCGTAAAGCCAGGCTTCCCAAGGCCCCCACCACCAAGCACGAGAAGCAGCTCCATCATGCACTTCACGGCTATGCGGGAAACGACAAAGTTTGGGAAAAGTTGCGGCGCAAAGGCGCCAGCGATGCCGAGCTGCTGAAGGCATTGGGAGAGCACATTGGCAATGGAGGCAGCGTAACCGAAGATGGGTGGGTCGATTATAAGGGCGGAACAGATCCTCGTGTCTGGCTTGACTCAAGCAAGAAAAAGAACGATACGAAGCCTTCCCTTCGCGGGGCCGCTCTAGTCGCCGCTGTTCGCGATCTGCTGAAGATCCCGGAGAAAGGCGACGTGGACGCATGAGCCGCAAGTGGAAAATGCCAAAGTGGATGGAGCCTTACCGGCAACACATCTGCAACACCGGCGGCAACCAGATCGAGGACATGGTAAACGGGGACGCTGACCCGTACATCAATCTTCCTCTTTCAACGCTCCAGGCGTGTGTCAAGTCTCAAGTCTCCTTTCTGGAAACGCTGCACGAGAAAGGAATGCTGCGATGAGCCCCACACAACCAGGCCTGGTCACAATCAAGCGGCGCCGCGGTCGCATTGCCGGCTACTCAGCTCCCACCGTTCCGGTGGACGTGCTGTGGTGCGGGACAAACCGGCCGCGGCGCAAGCATGGCCATCGCCAGAACGGATGGTCATTCCCGCCCGCGGTGCGCGAACTGCTCTTGCAGGAAACGCAGGGCCGCACCGTGGTCCACCTGTTTGGGGGACGCGCCGATTTCGGCGTGCGCCTGGACATCGATCCCTCACTCAACCCAGATGTTCTGGGCGATGCTTTCTTGCCGCCGTTTGCGCGTGACTCGTTTGATGTGGTGGTACTCGATCCGCCGTACCGACGCATGAACCGGCAGGAGATCATTGCTCTTACCCGCGCGGCTGCGTGGATCGCGCGAACGCATGTCTATTGGCTTCACACCGTCTGGATAGCGACCAACCGCGTACTGCCACTGGAGCACGCCTGGTTGATTCGCGTGGGCGACCAATGCGCGATCCGCACGCTGCAAAGGTTCGGCGTTCGTGAGCCGAAGCTGGAACCGCTGAAGCCCGGAGAGTTTCAGCGCGGTCCAGCACTCAAGTACAACCGCTGGCTCAAAGCCGGCGAACCGCTTCCCTTTACTGATTCAACGCAGATCGGTCCAGTAGCTCGAGTGGGGCAAATCGCGCCAGGTGGACCGAAGCAAACTGAAGGCGTTTTTCTGGGGGACTGGCAATGAAGGCACTCAAGGTCGTTTGCGAATGTGGACATGAGGGCCAGATTCCTTGCCCGTATGTAGCCTTCTCAATCCTGGGATTCCTACTCGACCACCAATGCCAGGCTCCTGTAGTGACTCTTGTTTGCAATTGCGGGGACATGCGGCAAGTTGGCCCTGCCGCTCCGAAAGCGCGACTGAACAGCGTGAACGATGTTGATTGGATCAACAAGCACGCTCTCTGCCCCGAAATTGCGATGGAGGAAAAGCCCTGCTAACACTAGCGCAGAAGCTAGAGCAATTCGGGATACCGCCCGCGGCCTTGAAGACACACAAGGTCCCGCGCATCCTTACCGCAATGGACGTTCCGGAGAAGGCCGACTATCTCTCCGTCGTTTTCTGCATGATCGCCAATCGCGTACTGCCTGAAGATGGCGGCCGGCGCAGTTGGTTATCCCCTCGCACACATGACGAGCTGGCGCTGGCCATGGGACTCGACTCCCGCGCCACGTTTACCAAGCGGCTTAGCTATCTCCGCGGCGAAGCCAGGGACAGCGCCGGCCGGCTGAAACCGTTTGGAGAGATTTGCCCCCTGGCCGAAGAGGAATTTCCCGCGCGGCGCAATGCGACGGCGCCGATGATCCACAGCAAGCGCCGCTGGGCAGAGCCTAACGTGTACAGCGTCGGACTGCCGGAAAAGAAAATTGAGTTTGTGGTCTACCGCACGTCCACCAACAAGGCCGTTCCCAGGGCAAGATTCAGCGGCAGCAGTAATGATGAGGAAACGCGGCGCAGGGTGTACAAGGATGCGCTCGCCCAGGCCGACAAACTCAGCGCACGCCTGGGACGCATCGACTATGAGGTGCGTGAAAGCAAGCTGGACCCTGACAACTTTTACTATCCAACGGCGCATGACATCATCGCCGACAAAATTCTCTCGCTACAGTTCAACCACGCGTATCTGTTCAAAGAGAATGGCGAGCTGGACTTCAGCGGCACCTTCGATCTGCCTGAGTGGGTGTGGCATCCAGCCCTGGGCGTCTCAGACACCGCGCGCCTGGTGCTGACGTACTACATCGCGGCCGGGCTGATCACCGACAAGGGCGTGGACGGCAAGCCCAAGGGCTGGATACAGCCCAAGCAGCGCACCGTAGCGCGGCGCCTGGGCATTTCCACCAAGACGGTCCACAAGGCCGATCGCGAGCTGGAGGCAATTGGCATCATTCGCGTGATCGGCACCGTTTCATCACGCGAGGCAGTCACCGCGGAGATGAAGTGGGCCCGGGAGAAAATAGCAAAGCCGGACGCCGATCGCGATCTGCGGGAAAGATGGCGCAAGGAAAATGTCATTCTGTTCCTGCCGATCCGCACCATGACTGACGTGGAGATCCTGGCAGAACGCCGGCGCATGATGTTCGCACGCCGCGCCATGCACGAACAGCGTAAGATGCATCGCGCCTGGCTGCGTGACCTTCAGCTTGAAGACGCCCAGGTAAAGGATCTGGCAGCAAAACGCTTTGCGCTGGCCTTGCAGGTGTGCCGCGCAACCAGGCTGCATCGCAAGGCGGTGGAAGCCCACAAAGGCCAGAAAGCGCGCGTAACGGCCATCTGGGCAGCGGTCCAGCAAGAGCTTTTGCACGCCGGCGTACAAAGGCGCGTCATATCCGCTCTGATTCCCAACATCCTGGCGCCGCCGCACCCGCTCAGCCAAGCTGAGGCCGCTCAGATAAAGGATGAGATCGAGCGATCCTTTAAAAATCGGGCCTGGCAAACCTAAAAAACCCTTTCTCTACCCCAGGCCTCTCAGCCGCAACAGGACAAGTGTTCCCTGTTGCGGCTTTTTTCATTTGTCAGTGTTTATGCGATGAAGGATCGCGCCGGCGTCAAATCGAACGAGCGGAGTTAACTACTTAATTAATAGCCGCAAAGGTGTTTTGTTACCACTTAGATACTCTTTCGCTGATGATCGCACGCAATTAGGCAGACCTGGACCTCCCTGAGCACAATCGAGAGCGGCCGTGAGCAAATCCGCTGTGGAAGGTATGAATACTTGTGTCGATTCGTCCTGATCTATGGTGTCAAATGCTCCTGAAAAACGTGTTGAATCGGCTCTCTCGTGGTATTGGAAGTGCGGAGCATAAGGTCTTTGATCTTGTTCTTAGGTACTTGAGATATATCTCAGCAGCCGTAGGTTCTCTCCGCCTTGTGGATTGTGTGGACATTCTGGAAAAGTGCTGCTGAGGTGGCTACGCGACGGGCTTCGCCCTGGGAAGCCGGAGGGGGAAGGAAACGTCCTGCATCCCCGCGAAAAGCAACGTGCCCCCTCCGGACCACCCCCAGACAAAGAAAAACCTTCCACTTAGGTGTGCAAAGCAATCTGAGGGCCAGAGCGCCGCCGACTTGGTGTTGAGCGGAAGATGCGAGCGTCAGTCCCGAAAAAGCTCCGGATAAACCTTGGACGCGTGCACGTAAATGTCGCGGGCCAGGACGACAGCGTCGGAGATCGTGCCCACAACTTTGGGTGAGCGGGAAAGACTCTCTACTCGCGCCAACCGAATTGCTGCAATGATCGCCGCGGCGATCACAATCGTGTTTCCTGCTTTGGCCATGGGAAAACATCATAGGCGAATATGGAGCGAAGCGCAACCGTGACTATTCCTCCGCTAAAATTTGAGCATGTCATCCGACCACTACGCCGATCTACTCCAGTCTTTGTATGACAGCGAGATTCACTTTCAAATTCGCGCGGTCTGGGACGGCGGCTTTGACTGGACGGTCGGCCTGAACTCCAAGTTAGAGGGCTACGCCGAAGGCAATGCCAGAACTTTCAAAGAAGCGGTCCAGCAGCTCACCCAGACGGCCATCCAAAAATATCCCGATTCCCTTTTTGCTCTAGGTCCTGAAAAATACGCGGAGCGCAAGAGACAGCGCGGACCGGAGCGGAACTAAGCCGGCCTAGTTCCGATCAGCCACTCGAACCCGCACCGCGGGCAGGTTTTGTGCAGGTGCTCTTCCCCGATCCCGGCGCATATGTTGATGCGGGGCTTGCGAGCTGCTAGCGGATTACTCAGCAGCGTCGGCAATAGAGACAGAATGGCGTCAACCGGAGTTTTTTCCGGTTCGGCTTCAAGCTCTTGCCCGCCTGGGCAGAAGCGCGTCTGGATCTGGCCATACATGCCGATCATGGGGCTGCTCGTCGGTAAACTGTCGCCGGCGCCACACTTTACGCACTCAGCTAATTCGGTGAACGGTTTGATGGTAGGTGTTTCCATAATTCTCCCCTCCTCGATTACAACGGCGCGGCCTCCAGCCGTCGCACGGCGATCCTGCAATATTTCTTATCCAGCTCGATCCCGATTGCCTTGCGCCCCAGACGTTGCGCAACCGCTAGAGTCGTGCCACTGCCCATGAAAGGATCGAGTACCGTATCGCCTGGGCGAGTGTGTACCTGGATGAATTGCTCAATCAGTTGCTCCGGTTTTTCGTTTGGGTGAGAGCGCCGGTAAGGTGGGCTGCAGGCGATTATGTTCGCTATGGCGACCGCGGGATCGGCCCAGGCCAGCTTGCCATTTTCACGATGGCTCACCATCACCATCTCGTGCCGGCGACGGTAGCGCCAGCCCAGGCCTGGGTTTTTCTTGTCCCAAATGACTGAATGAAAAAATGAAAGGCCATCCACATCCATGCGGTTAGCCAGCCAGGCGAACAGTGGGCCGTTGGCTCCTCCGCCTCCAGAGGAACACACGCAGATGCAACCAACGCGCCGCAGCACTCGCGCGGCTTCATCAAGCATGAAATCGACCAAACGCATCATCTCTTTGCGTCCATCGTTCGCGATGGGACGGCTTCTGGCGCCGCGGAGTTTGTTGAGTTTGTCAGCCAAGTCGCCACTCTGATTGCTGTTGCCATACGGAGGATCGGTCCACACCAGGTCTATTGACTGGCTCGGTAGTGCCGGCAGGATCTCACGAGAGTCGCCCTGATAGATCGTGATCCCGCGCTTTTTGTAAAAAGCCTTGGGAGAAACCAACATCGCGAGCCCAATGTAGCTCAGGAAAAGGTCTTTGATATTTTTGGAATCGTGACGCCGTGCCGCTAGGGCAGGGGCCGCGGCGAGAACGAACACGGACAATGAGAGGGCGATCCGCTTCAAAACGGCACCCTCGTTTTGTCAGTTCCCCGCGCGCGGCGGAGTTTCCAGATGTCTTCAGCGAAGTGTGAGCGGCGAGTTGGGGACGTTGCCCGGATCATGGCAATGGCCTGGCGCGGCGTCATATCGTTGGACTCGCCATGCATGCTCTTGACCGCCATCATCCATTGCGCCAGGTTGCGCGCCGGCTGAGCTGGCGGGTTGTACTCCAGGTCAACGCGCCGGCCGATGTTGTGTCGCTTGAGCAGGAATCCAACCTGAGTGTTGCAGGCATGGCATGCGCCGATGAGGTTCTTTTCGTCTTCGTCGGATTCGTCACCATTCAAATGATGGACGCGCATGTTGCGGCTCGATCCACAAAAGCCGCACCGCTTGAGCAAGGCGGGATCGATGCAGGCGCGGGACCGCCGGCGATGCTGGCGATCGGTGACGTGCTTCTTACGCCTGGGAATATCGCAAGCGAGCACAACGGCAAGGCCGGTGTAGGTGAGGGCCAGGTCCCGGACCGTACGCGAGTCATGCCGGCGCCAGGCCAGGGTCGGAGCTGCGGTCAAAATCAGAAAGCAGATGGTGGCGAGGAGTTTCACTCTCTACCGCCTCGCTCAACTACTTGGCAGACGTGCGTGCCCCACGTCTTCTCAATGTCTTCAATAGATCGATATCCCGATGAAGCGGACCAGCATTTCTCGCAGATAACCCGAATCTCAAGGTATCCTGAATTTTCAAAGACCCGTATCTTCACCGATTGATTCATGCACCCTTCCCTCCGTCCGCTCCGGGATCGGGAAGGTCCTCATCTTCGTTGCGGTTCATCTCCTCGACAAACTCCGCCAGGAACGCTGGAAATTCCGGGTCGGGGATGATCTCAGCGATGATCGGCGTCATGCCGGCGAGCTGCTTAAGTTGCTCACCGTCGCTGAAGTAAGGCTGCAAGGGGTCAAGGGACGCTCCGTAAATGCGCTTGAGGGAAATCGCGGGAATGTCGCCGGGATCGCCGGCGTCAAAGCAGCGGCGTATCAGCGTGCAGACAAAATCAAGATCGACCTCGACCAGTTGTGCGGGTGCATTGGTGGCCGCGGGGAAGGGTAGCACCTCGCCGGCTTGAGCTGGCGCCGGATTCTGCTGGGGCGGAGTTGCCGCGGCAAAGTTGGGCGGCAAGGCTGACGCCTGGGGACCGGGAGCAATTGGCCCTGCGGGCGGCGGCGGAGCGGCTGGCGGATTTGCGAACGTCTGCACTTGAGGCGGCGCGGCTGGGAGCTGGGGCTGGCCAGCAGCCGCGCGCCGGGCATTCTCCGTGTGGATGCCCAGGATGCGGTTTTGTTCCTGCTGCGTTTGTATCCAGCGGTCCACATATCCGCCGACGACTTGCAAGGCCTGGGGCAAAGTGGAAGCGAGAACAGACTTCCAATCCATTCCACCCTCAGCCGCGGCTTCGGCGCCTCCGCCTCCGCCAATCTTTATGCCGAGGTCTTTCAGTATCTCAAGCACGCCTTTGATCTCGCCCAGGTTGCCCAGCAGACCACTACCTGCGCCCGCGGGCCTGTCGTTTCCCTTGGTCAGCTCACGCGCAAGCGCAAGCATTTGTTTGAATTGCTCCAGCGAATCACCCTTGGGTTCGTCGCCCAGTTTAGCGATGGCTTTTTCCAGGAACCTGTCCACCATGGGGTGACCAGTGGTAGACGTGAGCTGGTTCTTGATGGATTCCTGCTGGATCAGCAACGCGCCTTTTGACGCTTCGCTCAACATTGCGATTGAGCGCGAGATGGTGTCCTGCTCTGCTCCATTGCTCTTAGAGGCGGAGTCCAGCAGTTTATGTGTGAGTCTTTCCAGTTGTTCGAGTAAGAGCGCGTTGTCGCTCTTCTCGCCGGACGCTTCATTTTTCGCCCGCCTGGTGGACACTTCGTCGTCATGGATGATGGGCGCACCTTCGATCTTGAAGATGTGTTTGCGCTCAGCTCCATTTCTGACGCGAGTGTTCTTCAGGATCGCGAGGAACGCGCCGCCACCGTGCTTCTGTTTAACGTAGTCTTCATCGAATTTGTGAGCGATTCGCTCAATGTATTTGTCGTCTTTCTCGTTGGCCTTAATTACGGCGCCATCCCCGCGGTAGAGGTAGACCAGGCGGTCTTCCCATTCACGCTCTGACAGTGAGGCCAGCATGTCAAAGAACGGCATTTTGTCCAGCTTGGCCGGTTGGGAGATGTCAGCCATCTCGATAGGTTTTGTGCTCGCTACCGGCGGGGTTCCTTCTACTGCATCGCCGCGTTTTACATCTGCGGGTTCTCTATCGGCTGTTCCTGCTTTGGGCATGACACTCCTCACTTGATCAACAGCGAAACGTCTTTGCCGTCTTTTACGGCTTTGGCAAGGTCTGAAAATTTAGTGAGTATCTGAGCGGCCTGGGAAAGGTTGAGAGGTTTGTCGAGTGACACTTCTTCACTCAGGTGAAGTCGGCCGTTAGTGGGATGGGGCTGATAAATCTCCAGATTTACGCGCATCGTGACTCCGTCCATGCTTTTCCTCCAAAACAAAAAACCCCGGAGTAGACCTTAACGGTCCGCTCCGGGGTTCCTTGACGGGATTACCCGTAGAAATGAATTGTAAGACTGCCTAGACTACAGTTACCGTTTGCTCATCCACAACTTTGCAATCGTTGCACATGCCGTCCGCAAAGTTGCTGACGATCTTAATCGCACTCAGCCGAAGACGCAAGCTCCTGGCCACGTCCCCCACAACTTTTTGTACGGAGCGTTCGCGTTCGGTTTCCTGCTCCGCGGCCCCCACGCTCGCCGGCTTGTCGCTGGACCGCACCGTGCGATGGTGAACGATCACCAGGGCCACGCCTTTCAGCGCGTCCTCTGTCAATGCCAGCCGTACCTCAGTCTGGCCATAGAAGCCGGGCTGCGCGCTGCGCATAAGCTCTTTGATGATCCTGTCGGCGGGGATAGATATCTCCGCTGACACCGCTGGGCTGGAAGACATAAGTGGCTGAAACCTTACTCGGGGTTTCAACAGCTTAATCCTAGTTACGGCAAAGTCAATAGGGAGACGGCGATAAAAGGATTAAAGATTCCTTTATGTGACACCGTTTGTTGTCATAAGCCACATGGAAAACATCTCGTACTCGCTCGTACCGGCCGGTGTAGGTACCAGGTCTGACACCGAGCGGTACCGTACTCTACTTTAGTCTACAAAGATGCGCTGATTTCAGTTGCGTGAAATCGTGCGATCGGTTCAAATCACCTTCGACGCGCAGACGGATCGAGTTCAGAGCTTGATCCAACGCCACGGGGACTTCCTCTGGATAAGAGTTGAAGTCCCCCATTGAAACCGCCTCCCCGACATCGCTGTTTGGTTTATTCGGTTTTCACCGGGGGGTGGTTATCCGGGTGGATCGCGCAGTGTGTCGGGGAGACGGTTCCACAAAAGAGAAGGGACCTGATGCCGACTGACTTGATCACGAGCGTTGGAACATTCAAAAGATTCCCTTACCTCTCCTCGCTGGGCTGCCCTGGGAAACCTTGCGGCGCCGGCAACAAATGCAGTGGTGCTTCGTCAAGCCAAATCAGCGCGACGTCGAGCAAATCCGGTCCCTACCTGGTAAGCCAGCGCACACCGCTCAAATCCACGCGCGTGCAGATCGGCCGCGGCGATCGCGGCATAGCCCAGACCATCCGCTACATGTATGGCGCCGTCATGGGAAATGAAGGTGTGGCCAGCGCTGAGATTCGCCGCCAGGCTCTTACCATCGTCCAGGGCGTAGCATCGCGCGACCAGCAAGGCGAGATAGCCGCTGTCCTGCAGTGGGTCAAAAACAATATTGCTTTCCGCGGCGAATGGGCTGAGACAGTTCAAACGCCGCTGGTCACTCTCCAGCTCCACGCCGGCGATTGCGACGATCAGTCAACCTTGATGGCGGCTTTGCTTGGATCTCTGGGATATAAGACCAGGTTCAAAACGGTTGCGGCCGATCCCAGCGCGCCTTACGCCTTCAGCCACGTCTACATTGAAATTTACCAGCGCAAGACTGGCCAGTGGATCTCGCTCGACTCGACCGTCCCGCAGTCGTTTCCAGGATGGCAGCCGCCACAAATCTTCCGGCAAAAAGCCTGGCGCACCATGGGCGACGCCGTTGCGACGCCATCCTCTTCGGCATCGAGCGGCGATGTTTCAAAGACACAGGCAATTCTGCAATTGCTCACGCCGCTTTCCCAGGGAGTTGCGGATCGCATTCGTTACGGCGGCAATCCTCCGAAGACAGCGAATCTGAATTTTGGTTTAAACACTTCCAGCCTCACCGCTGGCGGGATATCGCCCACGGTGATGATCGCCGGCGGCGCCGTTGCCCTGGGGCTTGTGATGGCACTGGCGTTCAGCGGGAGGAGAGCATGAGCTTCGTGCAAGCGAATTTCCCATTGCCTAGCGTGACCAGAAACACCGGAGTTATCCCGTTCCCATTTGCTCCCGGCCGCTGTGCGGTGGATTTCAAACGAGGAATTGCGCCGATATCGAAGACCAGGCAGCTCGGCTCGATCCGCGCCGCGGTCCCGCGTACCAGGCTGACAGTGGTAACGGGTAATCGGTCCCTGGGCGAGCTCGCCGGCTTCTGGGATTCGCTCACCAAAGGAATCACCGGAGCGATCAAAGGTTTTGCGGTCGGCGGTCCAGCCGGCGCGGTAGCGGGCGGAGCTGGCGGCGCAATTCAAGGCTCAACGGGTTCGGGAAAACAGAACGCGCAGGTCGTGCAGCAGCAGCAGCTTGGTCCACTGGCCAACATCAGCACCGGCGTGCTGGTGACCGGAATTATGAGTTTCAGCGCTTTGCTCCTGGTCCTGGCCAGCAGAGGCAGATAAGGATTTCTATGGCATTCGTTTCCACACTCGGAGCGGTTTCATCGCAACGCAAATCAGTAGCGCGTTTTCCCCGGTTGAGACTCGCGGGAATGGGCGATATGGGAGCGGCGGCCGCGGTTCGCTCGATCGCGCGCACGCGTACCAATCTAAGATTGCGCGGCCTGGGCGATGATCTGGGCAGAGCAACTGTTTCACGCGCCATGCCCCGCACCATTCGGTACACCATGCGCGGCCTGGGCGATACCTGCACCATCGATCCCAGAACCGGTGGGCGCGTGTGCACCAACGATCCCGGAACGGGAACGACTGCTGCCGCCAGCTCAGCCACAGCCACGCCGCGTTACCTTCCCGATCCCACGGTGCAGCAATGGGATTGGAACAATCCGATGAAGGCGAGCTGGATCTTCACCGGACGTGACAACCCGAATTCTGTTTATGACATGTACATGCGCCAGGATGGGCAGGCCTTCGCGGCCGTTGGCCCTGGCGGTGGTTTCGCTTACAACGATCCGCGCCGCGCAACTGTTCCCGCGTATGGACCATTAACGGCCGTCACGCCGGCGCCGGTCCCGACTCCCGTTACACCAAACCCGGTGGTCGATGCATCGAGCGGAACGCCCTCGACGATCCAGCCGGTGACGCCGGCAAGCAATTTGCCTTCGCCCATGGTGGCGACTGCCGCGCCGTCATACTTCCCCACTGCCGGCAGCACTCCCTGGGGAACGTATGCGTTGTATGCCGGGATTGGACTCGGCGGACTGCTGCTCTTGAAATGGACGGGGATAATCAAAAAATAATATGCCTTTCGTGAAGAGCACATTTCCGTTGCCCACCGTCTCGAAAGCTGACGGCACGCTGGGCGCTTATGTCCAGTATCCCGCGAACCCGCGCGGCGATCAGTTCATCTGGCCAGCTCAGCGGCTCGCGATCCTGCTGGCCAAGCAAAAAGCCGACGCGGCAAAAAAGAAATCGACGCTTGGCCTGGTCACCTCAGGTTCATCGCTGGCAACTCAGACGTGGCAAGCCGGTCCGGATGGAACGCAGAAGCAGCCCGATCCAGGACAGAAGCCGAATCAGGGCATGAGTTACGCTTTTGCGCTGGGCGGATTACTCGCCGTCAGCGGAGTGATCATTGTGGTGACCAAGGCTTTGAGTGGCGGCGCCAGGACTGGACGGCCGATTGCCGGCGCACACGTTTACGAGGGGCTATAAGAAATGGCTTTTGTTCGCAGCAGAGTTCCAGTCCGGAGAGCAAATCGTTTGGGCGATACGCCGCTCGACTATCTGCAAAATGCTTTGTGGAAATGGGCTGGCGGAATGGAGATCACGCCGAACCAGGCGCAGAACATCGCCACTGACGTAGCGAGTGGCTTTCCCGGTCTGAAGTGCGATAGCCCGGAGCGGAAGAAATTTGAGGCCGCTTGGCGGGCACAGGGAAAAGACGAAAAGAAAATGCCGCAGTGCATCGATAGCGCCGGCCGATGGGTGAGCCAGACCGCACGACAGATTTTGCAAGACAACCAGAAGCACGGTTGCGACGATGTCCCTTGGTACCAGCTCCCGTTTTCTAACTGTGGCGGGACCGGGAACGTGAATTGGGGATTGATCCAGTGGGGAACGATTGCCTGGGTCGTTGGCGCTGGGGCGCTGACGCTGTGGGCCGCTCCCAAAGTTCTGAAAGCTATAGCGAAATGAATTGGTTCGGCAAATACGTGATCGAGCCCAACGGCATGATCCACTGGCGCGAGGGAATGCGCGTTCATGATGAGGGCCTGGTTGAAGCATTTGAGCGCACTCCGATTATCGGTTACACGCTAGGGATGTGCAGTGAGTTTGGCGTCGTGATAGGCAAAGCATGAACGTGACCGTAAGCGAAGCATGAAAACGAAGCGCAAAAATCCGCAGGCGAAGGCACTCACCTATGAACAGGTGGAGTCACGTAAAGAGCGCGGCGTCGAGGGACTGCGCAGAATGGGCGAGGCCTCACGCGCAGACACGCTGGACGACGAATCGATAGAAGACTTTGCCGAGCGGAAGGGAATCACGATCGTGAACCCACGCGGCAAAAGCCGCAATACAGCGAGAAAGACTTTCCGGTGTGAGTGGTGCGGGCAGCGCTTCGATTCGCAGAAGAAACTTGATGATCATCTGGATCGAGCCAGGACAATGAAGCTCGCCAGCCATGGACATGGGATGAAGAAAACGCGCGGTGGTCAATCAATTAACCCGCGCGGCCGGCGTCGCAATGGCGAAGTGGAAGACGCGCAGAAAATGTTCCAGAAGTTTCACGGCCGCAAGTCCACCACGATCGAGGAAGTGCAGGTTCGCCAGAAGGACCGGCGCACGATGAGCGGCCTGGGCGTGTTGATGTTCCTGCGTACCGATCTCACGCAAGAGTGGAACGGCAAGGGTGTGGGCCTTCAGTTTTCAGAAGCGGACAAAGTGATCCTGGCCAGCGACCCCCAAGGCAATCAGCTTTACTTCCTGGGCGGCAATCAGGACGTAACCGGAATCCTGCCCAAGCGCGGCGTAGATGGGAATAAAGACTTCATCGACCTGGGCGAGTGCGACCACATCATCTATACGGCCGACAAAGATTTCGACAACTTTGACCCAAAAGACTACCAGCACGAATTCGGCGAAGAAACCGGCGAACGCCCGCGGCTGATGTTCGACCGCCTTAACCAACAGCTCTACCTCATTGGCGGAGCGTATGAAGTGAAACGAGAAGGGATTGTGAACTGATGAGCAGCGCAACCGTAGCCCCCAACAGAACGCGTGTCCAGTCAGCGGACCCGCTCGAAAAGCTTGAGCAACTCCTTGATCGCCAGCGCGAGTTGATCTTGCAGCGCGAGTACCAGGTGCTGGGCACCATTGATTTCATCTGGGTTGTCCGCGGAGCGGGAACGCTCAAAATTGACTATCGCAAGAGCGGACCGCGCCTGGCCTTCAGCCCTGAGACTGGCGACTTGCTCCTGATCTCCGACTGGAACGGCTTGCCCGATCTGCCATCGCCTGGAGCGCAACCGTGTCAGGCCTGCCTGGGAACGTGCGGCGACTGCAACGGGACTGGAAAGAAGCCCTGCACTCTGGCCGGCTGTGCCGGCAGCGGGTATCTGAAGACGAAATTTATTCCCTGCCCCAATTGCCTGGGCAGCGCGAAAGAGAAGACCAACCCGAAATGCTCGACGTGCAAAGGCCGCGGCGAAGTGGCTGAGCCGGAAAAATGCAAAGGCTGTGATGCCGATGGCCAGGCGCAATGCGCGCCATGCCACGGGACCGGAAAGATTTCAACCGGGCGAGCGAACGGGAAGAAAGACGGCATGGACCCCGAGACGCGCCAGTGGATATCCGCTCCGCCTTGCAAGGGCTGCAATGGTTTGGGCCGCACGGTGCAAACGCAACCGCAGGACTGGCGCCAGTTCGTCAACGGCCGGCTGGGAAACAGAATTGCGATCGGCCCGGTGCAGCGCATCTTGTGGCACACGCCCGGAGAGGGCTCAAGGTTCCAGGAAGCGCAGATCTCGCCCGATAGCGGCGGCAACCTGATGGTGCTGCTGCTCGAGGGAGAAGATCCGGGAGCAAAACAATATCTGGTGGGAGGAGTTCCCCAGATTAAGTAAGGGGCTGCTGCGGGGGGAGAACGACTATGACAGAACAAGAATTAGCCAAGCTGCCGATCCTCCCAGGAGCACGGGGTCGCCAGATAGGGGAAATCATCGGCGTCCTTAAGACTCCGATTCCCGCGAGCGTAGAGACATTCGGAGCCGTGACCTTTTCCTCGCCGAAGCAGACTGAACTTCGATGGCCAGTAATGGACGTGGACATGAAAGATGGCTCCTTCGAAAAAACAAAGTCCCACGTCGAGACCCGAACCGATGTTTCCAGAGTGTACGTGTCTTGGTGGAGAGATGAAGAGATCAGGGAGCACGCCAAAAGTTGATGTGAGCTAGCAGGCCAGAAGCTAGCAGCTAGTAGCTGATTTTTAAAACCGCCCCTCACGTTCCAGTTTTGCAGACGTTCGCAAAACCGGGATGTTGAGGGGTTTCGCATTTTTGCAACGAGGGAGAAGCAGATGCCGGAGTTCAGACGAGTTCGATTGATCAACCCCCGGAAAAAGAGTTCACGGTCCCGCGCACGCCGCCGCGCACAGCGCAACAAGAGTGGGCGCTTTGTAAAGCGTTCCGCCGCGCGCCGCACCAGCGCAACCAGGCCACGTCGCCGCAGAGCCAAGCGGACCGTTCGCAGAGTTTCACGCCCAAGAGCGAGGGCGCGCAAGAAAAACCCGCTCGGAGAGGAGTTGATACTTTTGAGCAATCCACGCAGAAAGAAACGCACCACCAACGGACGGCGTCGTCGCCGGACCAATCCATTCAGGACGACAGTGAGGCGCCGGCGGAGCAATCCGCGCAGGTTCCACTCGCGGCGTCGTAACCCCGAGGGCGCTGGCGCGAAGCAATTCGCGATCGAAGGCGTCAAAGCCATCGCAGCGGGCGCAGTGGGCGCGGTAGGTACGCGCGCTATTGTGCAGGGCATCTTGGGCGATAAAAACGTTGGCATGATGGGCTACGCGGCCAACCTTGCAGTTGCCTTGGGCGGCGGTTTCTTGCTCTTTAAATTCACGAAGAGCAAGAGCATCGCACTGGGCTGGGCTGTGGGCGGAGCTGCCAACACTGTGCAGCGGATCTGGTCGGAGAAGGTCAGCATGACTTCACCTGCCGCAGCCGCGCCGGCATTGGGCGACCTCGACTATTCCAGCAATGGAATGGGCGGAGTAGGCCTGAGCGGTTTCGTCAATACGGGATTCGCGCTGCCTTCGGTTACCGATGGCGGTGGCGTCGTCCAGCAGCCCTTCCAGACTCAGCAGCCCGCGGTTAGCGCCGCGGCCGGCTCGGGACCTGGCGGAGCGGCGGTGCTGAATATCCCTGGCGGAAACGTCGCCCGGTATCAGCCGCGCTATTAAGTTTCACCCCGCGGCGGCATTGAAGCCGCGGGATAACCCAAACGACCTCATTAGGAGGAGGTGAAAGAGATGAATCGCAATTTACCATCAGCCGGTGGCCGTGGCTCTGAACGCCTTCGCCCGCGCTTTCCCTTTGACGGGATGCGCGAGCTGAAGAGCTTCAACTTCGGCAAACGCCCGCGTTGCAAAATGACCAACCCGATCCTCGGTGGGGTCGAAGACTACATCACGCAGCCGATTTATGACTCCGTGTCGTTCGCCGCTGGCGCTGCCTTCGCGCAGCAAACGATGTTCCAGCAACCGCGCGGTCAGGCCGGCAAAACACTGGCCCAGACCAACATGACCGGACCAGGTTTCCTGCCTAACCCGCAGCGCCTGATCCTGCGTGCGCTCCGCGTGTTTATTTCCAACAACACGGTGCCTGTCGATATGGTCAACATGCTCCAGAACGTCAGCATTCAGCTGATCCTGGGCACCAAGCCATATTTCCTCGGTTTCCTCGGCCTGCTTACCGCAGGTTGCGGCGCCATGGTGACGGCCGCGGCCCAGCTGGGCACGGCGCCTGCCGGTGCAGCCCCGACGTTCTCTACGAGCAACGGGCAGCCCGACCAGCGCAACGTGTTCGCGTTGAACCAGCCGATCACGATCGAGCAGGGCGAAACCATTCAGGTGATTCTCAATCCTGACGTGGCTTTCAACTTCGCCGCTGCCGGCGCCAACCCCCCAGGCGTAGGCACTTCGATTTTCGTGATCCTCGACGGCGATCTGTATCGCGGCGTGCAATAAAAGCGCAACCCAACCAATTAACTCGCCCCCCTGTTTTTTCTTACCGACTCTTTATAGGAGGCCGTCATGGCCCAGGTATGCCAATTTTGTAAGGGGCAGAAGGTGGTCCAGTTCAATCCCAGCTTGCCGCCTGTTCCTTGCCCGGTCTGCGGCGGCACCGGAACGCAGGAAGATCCGGGACTGTTCTTCGTCTATGAGTTCACCTTCGCGCTGGCGGCGAACGCCGCGCACGTGCAGCAGTCGCTCAACATCCTCAATAACGACTTCAAATGGATGTTCGCGATGGCAGTTTCCACCGGGCTCTTCTCGGTCCAACTCAGCGACGGCTCGACACAGCGCCAGTTCTCCAATCAGGAAGTCCACGTCAATAACCTGTTCGGCACCAGCCAGAACCCGTTCCCGTTGCTCACGCCGTACACGTTTAAACGCAAAGGACAGATCCAGGCGGTGGCCAGCGATTTGAGTGCAGCTCCCAACAATGTCCGGCTGGCTTTTGCCGGCGTGGAAACCAGCTAGGCGTTTTGTTTTGTCGCCTGGTCAAACGTAACTCACAACAGCCGGCTCCCGGTAACAGGGGGAATCGGCGGAGATGGAAACCAATGCGCAAACTTTCGAAGTACCTACTTGGGATAGTTGCTGTTATCGCGATCGTCGCGATCGGCAACTTTCCAGCCTTCGCCCTGGGCACAAGCCCAATGGCTTTGGTGGCGGCTGCAACAGCGGCGGCAACCCCGTTCGCGACGCAAGTAAAGCTGCTCGCGATCGGCGGCTCTGTATATGCCCTGCTGCAGGTAGTCAAACAGGTGTTTCCCGTCGCCGGACTGGGCGCTGTTCTCGTCAACATCGCCCTGTCCATTCTCGGAGTGGTGGTGGTGGTCCGGCCTGAGGAATTGTTCTCTCTCAACACGTTGACCGCGGTGGGCATCGCTGCCATTACAGCGGCCGGCGCTCACGGGACGATCAAATCATTTACCAGCAGCTCCACTCCCACAACGAATCCGGCAGTCCGATCCGGCGTGGCCATGCTGTTATGCGTGGCGCTGGTGGGTGGACTTACCGGATGCTCTCCCGTTGAAGTGCAGGCATACCGAATCATCGTCGGCGCCAAGGCGTTTACCACCAGCATCGGAAACTCACACCAGGAATGCGGCGCGCGCGATAGCAACCAGCATTGGGTGTCAGCCCACAACGCAAGCGAAGTGTGCAGCGGGCTCGATAAAGCGATCTCAGCTAAAGACGTGATGATCGATCTTACGGAGCTGTATTGCTCCGGGCCTGAATTTGAAACCGGTGGCGCATGTAATCCGCCGACCGATAAAGGCGTCCAGGCGCAACTGGTGGCCAAGGTCAAGTTTGCCATTCAGAACTACGAGCAGACAGAAACCGACCTGAAGTCACTGCTGCATTGACGCTGGCTTTGCCAAGTCCTGGGTAAGAGAACCTTCAACCCTTTTAGCTAAAGAACAGGAGCACCAATCGTGAACCCATATGTCGTACTACTCGATCTCGGCTCATCTTTCTTGAAGCAGTTCGTTGGCTCCCTGACGAAGAGCAACGCGCCGGCACAGATCATCGATGCCGTAAACGGCGTCGTCACGGCGATCGACGCTCACAAAGATGACGTGATCAACAAAGCCAACCTGGAGGCGGACCGGGGATAGCCCGGTCACCTTTCAGCAATCGCTCGACTACGCAACCAAACTGGCACGGCGTCTCACGCAACTGACGCCGTGCAACATCCCGAAAGGAAACGCCGATGAAAGAGCTTCGCCTCACGATCATCGAAGAAGCCAAACGAGTGGATGTCAGCATTATTGACGCCGATTCGGTACTCGACAAAATCAAGAACACGCCCGGTCACAAGTTCGCGCCTGGCGCCGGCCAGCTACAAGACCTGATCGCCACTGTGCTCTCTAATTGCGGCGATACAGACAAGGTTGAAATTGGGCCTGATGGCGCATTTCACAATGTAGCGGACGGCGGCAAGGTGCCGGTCGCGCTTTAGAGACTTTTGCGAACGTCTGCAAAAACACCAGGAGCCCTGCAATGGACCAAGTTTCTCGAGATCGGCTGGCGGAAGTGCATCCCAGACTCGCAACCAAGGTGCTGCTAATCGGCGACATCCTGGAGCATGAGGGGATGGCAATCCGCGTCGTTCAGGGCCTTCGCACCATCGCCCAGCAGGACGCGCTTTATGCCATGGGGCGCACCGCGCCGGGGAAGAAGGTCACCAACTGTCCAGGAGGGAAGTCGTATCACAACTTCGGCCTGGCGGTGGATTGCGTCCCCAGCTCAATGGACCCGACTCAGCCGTTCGCGCCGGACTGGAATCCGGACCATCCGGTGTGGAAGCGAATGATTGAAGTCGCTCAGAGCATGGCGCTCAATTGTGGCGCGACCTGGCGCACGTTCAAAGACTTTCCCCATTTCCAATTCACCGGGCCGTTCCCTGAAGGCGAGCCCAACGACGAGCTGCACGCTCTTTTCAATCAGGGCGGATTGCCGGCCGTGTGGGATGCAGTATCACGAGGAGGAGTACAAAATGCCGTCGCTGGGAGTTGAACTCTATCTTCCAAACCGTAAAACCCTTCAGGACCTTTACGTCCCGAATGAGAGCGAGCTGCCTCAGGGCGATCCGCGCATGCAGGTCTTCAACTTCGCGCCGGTGAATCCCTGGGAAACGCAGGAGCAGACATGGGTATTCGATAAATCCATGGTCATCTGGGGAATCACGGCGTCCATGAACAACAACGCCGCGCCTGGCGCTGTAGTCGCCGCCGGCTTTCGCTTTCAGGTGCTTCAGGCACACGGCCAGGTCCAGCGCGCCTGGTTCAACAAACACCAGATTCAACAGAACGTGGCCGGAACAGCTGCATTGCCGTTCCTGCTGCGCAAGACGCATCTGGTCGCCGCCGGCGACGCCATCACGGTGGAAGTAAAAAGCCTGGTGACCGCGGCACAGGCAAACATCACGCGCATTCAGGTGTGCCTCATCGGGGTGCTTGTGCCCGACGACTCGCCTCTTTTGGGGGGAGCAGCGCAATGAGCCACAAACTGTTAGCGCATTCGGCTGAGGAGCAATGTCCCTTTATTACTCCCAACGGGACTTCAGGACATTTGCACTGCGCTCTGAAGACGGGGCACCAAAGCTTGGGGTTTGACCACGTAGACGGCTATGAAGCCCATGCAGGAGAAACAACCAGCTGGCACACTGAGTGGTTTGCTATGCCGGCTGAGGAGAGGCTGCGTCTCACTGAGTCGATCAACCTTCTCGCTGAGTCGATCAACCGATCTGGAGGTGCAGCATGACACAAAAGATGCTCAGCCCCTCGCAGCAGGTCCAGCAGCACCTCTTGCGCCAGAAACTCCAGGCGCTCGATCGGGTGCTTCAACCGGAACCCTTGCGCGCGGCGCCGCTGGGCTTTATCAGAGTGACCGCCCCGTATGTGGCGTATCCGGCGCCAGGCGCGGCCGCGGTCTCGCTGCTTTCGTACACCGTGCCGGTTGGAATGAACGCCATGCTTACCTTCATGGCCATCTTCAATCTCGGGCCGGCGTTTGTGAATGGCAGCGGCAACGTGATCTGGCGCGTGCTCATCAACCAGGCCGGCGTAAAGGGCTTTGAAAATCTGCAAAGCCAGTTCGGCACCGATGGCCTGCCTCTGCCGGTCGCGATTCCGCTGATCGAGAATGACACGATCCAGGTCACAGTAGAAGTGCCGAACGGCCAGCCCGCATTGGCTTTTCCGGCGAACAGCACCGGCGTCAGGTTCCACGGCAGCGCAGCACGCGCCAGCATCGCGGCTCTCTCTGGCGTGGGCACTTCCGCTCCGGGATCGAGCAGCAGCAGCTCTAGTCCAGCTGGCGGAGGCGCTGGCGGCGGCGCCTATGTTCCTCCCGTTTTTGGCGGCGGTAGCGGCGGCGGTGGTGGACGCGGAGGGTTGCAACCATGAACCCGCATATCTACATGTACGGCCTGATTATCTCTGGCGCGGCATTCGCTTTGCAGCTCGTCTGGATCGTCTACTTTTTTGGTGTCTTCCGCGGCACGTTCCAGGAGTTCAAAGAGAGCACTACCGCTTCGCTCAAGCGGCTGGAGGGGATTTTCTTTACTGACGTAAAAATCGTGCCTCACCCCGCCGGCGAGACCGCGCCCGCGGCTGAGCACACAACAGCGCAACGGAGTAAACGATGAAAAAACTTCTCTTGCTATTTGCCATTTGCTATTTGCCAGTTGCTCTCTTTGCCCAGACTTCCCAGACCGGCAGCGACTACATTGCCCGGCGCTTGCAGGTCCCGCTGATCGACGCTCCGCAGAAAGTGCCCAACGCGTCTGTTTCGGTTTCCGGCAATCCCGGCCCGGCGACATATTTCTACTGGATCGTCACCAATGGCCTGGCTGGCGCCAGCTCGCCGGCAGGGCCGTTTCAGATCATCAACGCGCCCAACACTCTCACCGGGTCCAACTTTAACCAGATCTCCTGGGGCAATGTCTTAGGCGCCGTGTCTTTTGACGTTCTCCGGACCAGCACGCCTGGTCCTCCCTTCGGCGCGTGCAACTGCGCCGTGGCCACGGCCGTCGCCGGCAGCTCCACCAATGACCAGGCGAACGCATTGAACGCTTACACCGTGAATACCTTCGATCCTTCCACGGTGCTCTGGACCATAACCAATGAATCGGTGTCGGCAGGCGTTTCGCAAATCGCCTTCAGGGCAAATGGCGCGGCCAGATTCACCGTGTCTTCCAACGGAGCAGGGGGATCGGTCATTCAGGTTACCGAATTAGCATTTGGTGGGCTGACAGCCTCGTTTCCTGCATTATTTCAAAACCCTACGACAGGAACAGAGATTTCAGTTGGTAAAGCCACTGGCCCCATAACCCCCACAGGAATTGCCTTTGGCATATCGACGCAAAATACCGACGGCATTTTTCTGGGCAATTCGGGAATCAGAATGGGCGTTAATTCGTTCATCGCTGCGGGACCTGGAGGGATAAATTCCTTTGCTACGTTCACGCCGGATGCAGGATTCTCGCGCACAGGCCCCTCGACCTGGGCTGTGGGCAACGGAACTGCGGGAAATGCAAGTGGCACTTTAAAACTGGCCGCACTGAACAATGGGGGGTCGCTCGCCCTGCCAACCTCAGCAGATACTCTAGTCGGTCAGTCAACCACCGACACGCTGGCCAACAAAACGATTACAGCCCCGGTAGTCTCTGATCCTACGATCACGGGCAACACAAACTTGAAGCGCATCAAGGCTAATCAGGGCAGCGCGTTGGTGGTTGGTGACGTTGGTAGTTTGTCTGCTGGCTGGGGAACGACTGCAAGCGTTTCAGCGGTCTCTGGAAATGACGTGATTGGGCAAATCTCCATCTTGTCAAACGGAACCGGTCAGAACATCAACTCGACATTAACTCTAACCTTCCATGATGGCACTTGGACAACAGCCCCGCTTTGCATAGCAGTGAGAGGCGATGGAAATGCTCCATCCGGAGCAATGATTCCAAACGGTACAAGCGCAACTACCGCCGGATTTTTCTTCAACGCAACTCCCGTTGCTGGGAGCATATACGTTATCGACTTTATCTGTCTTGGAAAGTAGTAGCCAGGAGGACTGGCGGGAATGTGTAAAGGAGTTTTTCTGACTCGGCAATTACCCAGGTTAAATCCGCTGGAGTGCCCTCAGGGTAGAGCCAGACCAGTTCCCTTTCGAGGTTCGCCAATATGTCGGGTCTGGCTGGAGGATTTGAATGTTCATACGTGATGGTGGGGCCAACGTATGCGTTGCCGCAATAGAATCCAAAGTGAACGAACATAAGGGAATCAAGGATAACACCGGGGACGCCTTGACCGGCATCCCCGGAAGAAATTTAGAACGACCCTGAAACGTCCCAACTTACTGTGCTTTGGGCGCAAAGATCGTTATAGGTGTAGAGGTACATTTCGCTGACTGGAACTGCCAGAGGAAACACTGTCTGCGGAACAGGGATATCGATGGCGCTTCCGCTGCTGTTGTCAGTGTAGGTCTTAGCCGCAATGATGTGTTGATAGCCGCTGCTGCTTCCAGCCCCGTCCCATTTGGTTTCGAAGCCGTTGCCGCCGCACCATGATTTCAGGTTGAGAGTGGGATGCACTTCCCGAAGGTTAACGATCTGCGGGAATTTAAAAGTGTACTCATAGAGTCCGGTTCCACGAGTACCAGTTTCAGTGACGAAATTGAACGTGCCATGTCCATCAGGCCCAATGGTGATAGATCGATGCATGTGGTTATAGAACGTTCGCCCATCGCTCTCCTGGCATATTTCACCAGAGGGATCGAGAGCGTCGCCATTGCAGGTTAGCGGCTGCGCCGGGAACGGGAATGGCGGTGGGGCTGCATTTGTGGAAGCGGAAACAGGTTGCGGGTTGATTGGATTGAGCGATCCACCGCAGCCTGAGAGCAGAGCGGAAATGAGAACTACGAGTACAATTTTCTTAGCCATGATTGGACGCCTCGTACGTCCTGTTTTGGTTAGGCCGGTTCGAGTGCTAGTAACACTCGGGCTGGCCGTTAATTCGTTTAAAACCTCAGGTTCGGGTTACACTGAGTGTGGCTCTGGCGGGTTGAGACCGCCAGAGTCGGCTAGTACAGCGTTACCGCAATCGCAATGCTCTGGGTTGGATCGTCACAGTGACGGTCTGGCCCAGCAGCAGCAAGAAAAAAACAGTGAACAGCATTTGTTCAAGTCTCATCAGTCTCACCTCCTTTCATCAATACTCAAACCACTGGTAGCGCGCCGGCCGGCCGGGCACTTTAAATACATCCTCCGTCAGGACCAGGCGCTCCAACGTTGTTCCTACCAATCCCAGCGGATTGGAATATTGGCCAAGATCAAAACCAGCCGCCCACAAAGCATCTCTGACTTCGGTCGTGCTCATGGGGCGCGGGTTCATTCTCAGAATTGTCCGGACCATTTCTGTAACGGTTGGCGCAGAGCTTTCCACCTGTCTCACGGCTTGGTTGCGTTCTTCAGCCGCGCAACGCACCGCCAATCCCCGGATGATTTGCTGGAGTTGCACGATACGCATGTTAAGGTGGTCGCGTTGCCCCACCGCTTGATGCAATTCGCGTTGGGCTGCCTGCAACGCGCGTCTAAAATCCGCTACCGTCATACGCCACAGAGGTTATACGCTAATGTGTAGTCATGTCAAGGATAAAATTTCGCGGCAGGTTACGGGATGGGACTCCGCGATCGAGGACACCAAAGCCGAACTGGTCGAACTGGAAGAGAACTCACCAGCAGACCCGGCCAGAGCAAAGGAATTGAAATACGCAATCAACGCCTTTGAGTTGGCAAAACGACGGGGCGATAAGTGGCCCGGAAAGAAGTAATCAATGGCTGCCTGCAAAATTGATTTACGAGACATGATTGTCGCCGAAGCCAACGACCAGGGCGTGCCTCCGGAGATCGCGCTGGCCGTGGCCACTCAGGAAAGCGGGCTGTGCCACTGGGGACCCAGCGGCAACGTGCTCCGCGGCAAAGCCGGCGAATATGGCGTGATGCAACTCATGCCGGCAACCGCCTCAGCCCTGGGCGTGGACCCCACTGACGTGAATCAGAACATCCACGGCGGTGTGAAGTATCTCAGCCAGCTTTATGATCGCTTCGGCGACTGGGCACTCGCGGTCCAGCACTACAACGGCAGCGGTCCAGCAGCGCAGAGCTACGCGTCCCGCGTGATGGGCATCGCCCGCGGCTACGGCTTCGGCCTGGCAATTGCGGCCGGGAGCAAATCCCGCGTCGCGTCTGCCCCTCCGCCTGGTGCGATCGGTGCAAATGGTGGGGCGCCGCCGATCTCCGCGAACACTCTTGTTGTAGGTGGAATTGTCGCCGGCGCCGGCCTGCTGGCCTGGGCCATCGCGAGCTAGAAACCGGTCTTGCGAACGTCTGCAAAAAGAGTTACTTCAATGCGGCAGCATGCTTGCCGGTACGGTGACTCTTTCAACTGAGTCGAGATGGATAGTGATTGCCTCCATGCTGTGTGCGGCCAAATCCTCACGGATCATCTGCTCACGAACCTTCAGCTCCGCGGCGCGGTGAGTCTGAAACTCCGCCGACTCGTAAAGGCCCAACGAATCGATCAGCGGTATCTGTTTGCGCCCGTTGAAAGGCTTAGCGAGTGTTACAGTGAAATGTCCCAGCCACAAGGCAGGGCCGGTTTCCACCACATGCGAAACGTCAGTTCGGGGCTGGAGTCCACACGCGCTTCGATACTCGGCATCGTAGCCATCCCAAGGTTGAAGGACGACGCTTTCCCATGTGTCCACGTCAAGGCGTATCACGCCACTCTCGAAACCCAGAGCGGCGTAGCGATAGGTAGGGCTTCCCAGCAAGGGGCCATAATCTCGCAACGTCTTGAGCTTCTGAATATCGGGAATACTGGAAAACGTCTCGCCCACCTGGTGCACGAGTTGTCGGCCGTCGCCCTGAATGCAGGTGAACCCCAAAATGACCTGCTGATCAGGGAAAGCTGTGGCTTTTGCGTTAGGGAAGTAAGGCTGAAGGCCATCTTGAAATTGCCGGGACACAGCATCAGGGCTGGTAAGTTCTTTGAGATCGCATCCCTTGAGAAGAGAAAGCGCGAACATGCCGACAAGCGCAAAGCGCATTAGAGTAATCCTCCCGTTGCGGGAGTGTTACTTCTCTCCCGGCAACCCCACCAGTGTTTGCTTCCGGTCCGCCCATTCCAGTCGGCCGCTCTGGATATACGCTTTGACCGCCTTGGTGACGATCTCCGTTGGGCTCTTGATCATGCCGAAGATGCAGCCGCCGGACTCCAGCTCCGCCACCAGGTCTTTGATTGATTTGCTCTTGCCCACCCGAGTCAAGTACGCCAGGATTGCATCGCCTACGTCCTGCCGTAAATAGCGGTGTGGGGAATCGTCTGGGATAGGGCCTCTGAAGCCGTCAATGGCGCGGCGCAGTTCGACGGTGTAATGGAGAGCGTCTTGGTACTCGCCGGCCAGGTGCGAAAGCGTGGACTCCCGCAGCTCCTGGACTCGCTTATAGACGACTGTCTTCTTTGCCTTTGCCATTCGGGGGTGCTCATAGTGCGACCGTCAAGCTGTCGATTAGCGCCGGCTCTTCCTGCTGGCATACAACGATCGCCGCCAGTCTCATTTCCTCGTAAGCCGCGCGCAACCTGGACAAAATTCTCTTATGCTTGGGCCGCAAAAAATTAACTGAAACTTTACCACACTCGCTCCGGACCTCGAAGATGTCTCTCCGGAGCTGGTTCAGGATGATAAGCCGCCCTGGGGACGCCACCGCGGCCGGCAGGACCGCATGCACGTATTCCAGCAGAAGATCGCAGTTTGTCCGGATCTCGCGTTTGACCTGGATGATCTCAACCGAGGTGATTTGCTGATCGTCAGGGAAGCGCACCGGACTGAGAGCTGCGATCAAAGCCTCAATCGATGTGATCTTAATTCGCCGAAATAGCCGTTCTCGTTTCATTCCGCTTGCCACCTGGTCTTTCCTAATGTTGCGAGTTTTCCTCCAGCGCTCCGCATTTGCTCCACTGCAGCGCCGAGTTGCAGCAGCGCCTCCGGAGTTGGGAGTGCCGCGTCGTCTTCCTGCCGCTGGACCGCGCGCAACCATACGAGCAAGGTAACCAGGTAGGAAATGATGCCGAATCTGCTGAGAGGCCCAAACCATGAACGGGGAGCAAAGCCCAGCGCGGCCGTTGTAATGCTCTGAATAGTCAGGAAAAACAAGAAGCCCGCGGCAATGCCGGCCATGCGCGATCGCCAGGGGATTCCTTGCTGGCGTGCATAGAACACGACGCTCCAAAAAGACAGCGCCACAGTGAAATAAGTTGTACGCTGAAAAGTTCTGGCCAGTGCGGCGATGGGGTCTGGCCGGGTCGCCGGACTCCATATTGCGAGCGTGATGGCAATGGCAGCAATGATTGCCAAGCCGGTAACTACCTTTGCCACGGTCCGCGGCGGTGAGCTGCTCAGCGGATCGAAGACGTTACGGAACACGTCATAGACGATCCAAAGCAGAAGGGCCGCTTCAACCGCTGCGCCGAAGTAGAACGACCAAAAGTAAACTCGATACGCCAGGAAGCTGGAGATGGCGAGCAACGCCATTGATTGAGTGGCCACAAAGGAAAGGAACGCAACATAGGCAGGCGCCACGCGCGCCAGGCCCTTGCGAATGGCGATAACTAGTAACAGCCATTGCATCGCCGCAATCGCGATCCATAAGGCATAGTCGAACAAGTGAAGGTACTGTTTCATCGGGGGGACCGCCTTCAAACGATTTTTAAAACCCCACTCTTCTCAGCGGACCCCCGAAAGCCCTGTCTTTTATCTGACGGGCGGCAGGCATCCTGCTGGACCACATGGCGGGGGTGGATCTCCAGGCCCAAAAGCCATTTGTGAGCGACCAGACAGCACAAACGAACCCAACAGCACTAATACACCGATAGCAAAATACAATTTGTTCTTCATCAGGGAATTCCTCCTATTGGTTAAGCTAACCCCCAATGAAGATGAAGATTCTCTCAAAATAAAGCCCGTCTACACATCATCAACGTTCTTGTTCCAAAAACCGAAATCAGCACCACATTGTAAAGTGAGGCTCTTGACAGCCAATCTCCGCTTGAATTATTGTTCGATTCCCCAACGGGTGTTAGAACCCCCGTTCATAAGATCATGAATCATACACCTGGACATCGCGATTGTCCCGCATGCCGAGCAAAGGCTTTCACCGAGCAACTGGAGATCGCCGGTGATTCAGCGTTTCCAGAAGCCGCCGCTCTATGGATTCGGTCTCGCGAATTTAACGGCAGCCGCGGTGCGCGCTTTGTTTCCGATCGGAGCCTCGAGGATTTTGCCGAGTACGCCAAGTCGCTTTCGCGTTTTTTTGCTCAGCCAGTGGAACCCCCAGATTTGCCGCTTACGCTTAAGGAAATTCACCTGGGACACCTTCGCCAATACCAGGAAGACAGGTCCAACGGTCTGCTGGGGCCAACGCCTGAAGAATTGTTCCCACGCTTCGCGAAGCAGCTGGCAAAGAAACTGAAGGTCTCAATAGAAGAGATCCATGCGAAGCCAGAGATGCTTGCCATCGTGGAGGCGCAGATCGCGGCCTATCCTCAGCGCGAAGTGAATCCCAACAAAGTGAATCAGGAAGTGTCGATGCTCATCCGCGTGATGAAAGTGGCAGGGGTGTGGACGCCGCAAATGGAGGAGAAGTACGAGCCTCTTCAGCATGTGGAGTCAGATATTCCGCAAGCCCTCACTCCGGATGAGCAGGACTGGTTTCTGCGCAAGGCGCGGGAAATATCTGAGTTCGTTTATTGCTACGCCGTCCTGGGAATCCACGCGACGCTCGCCACCAAAGAAGAACGCAGCTTGAAAATCGGCGACGTGAATACAGACTCCGGCATTCTGATGGTCCGGAGCGAGTTTTCCAAGAATAAGTACCGGCTGCGCACCATCCCTCTTACGGCCGAAGCTGTTTGGGCAGTGCAACGGCTCATCGAACGTGCAAATTCGTTGGGCAGCACGTCGCCGCAACACTTTCTGATGCCGTTCCGGTTGGCGCCCGGTCACTTCGATCCTAATCAACCTATGACAGTTAGCGGAGTCAAGTATCCATGGAACGAAATTCGGCGTGCGGCCGGCTTGCCCTGGTTCACGCCCTATGACTTACGCCACACCGGCTGCACTCGCTACGCCGAAGATGGAATTTCCATTCACACCCTGCTATCGATGGCCGGGCACATGTCCCGCAAAATGCAGCAGCACTATATCCACATCAGCGAGGCGGCTAAGCGGAAGGCAGTGCAGAAAACCTACGGCGCCGATGGATCGCGCACGCTGGCGGCTAAGAAGTCTCCGGAGAAAGCCGCGGCCTGGGGTACCTCAGTACTTATCAGGCAGAAATAATTTTATTGACAACAAAGATTGCCTTAAGGCATCTTGTTATTGTCTGCAAACAAAAGAAAGCCGACTCGCTAGGCGAATCGGCAATCTGGGGTAAAGCAGATTAAGGAACGCGGGAACGAAACTCCCACGATCCAGAGTTTCTGGGTTAACTACAGCAATCTATCACAAGCGGCCCTCTTATCGAACCA
>Ga0210400_10001009_pt1 | contig 28899 bp, 20 predicted proteins | sample IncBWH26MmetaG_FD_155456 | JGI IMG/M metagenome (GOLD analysis project Ga0210400, IMG submission 155456) | Forest soil microbial communities from Barre Woods Harvard Forest LTER site, Petersham, Massachusetts, United States - Inc-BW-H-26-M | ecosystem: Environmental > Terrestrial > Soil >... | reverse complement strand
GGATGGGCCCAGGGTGGCTGTGTCGGCGACTACGATAACGATGGGTATTTGGATTTATTTGTTACCTATTGGGGACAGAACATCCTGTATCACAATAACGGCGATGGGACTTTCAGTGAGGTGAGCGAAACGGCCGGGCTGAAAACTAGCAAAAGTGAATGGAGCACGGGATGCAGTTTTCTCGACTATGACCGCGATGGCAAAGTCGACCTTTTCGTGGCGCGCTACGTCGATTTCAGTTATGACACGGTGCCCAGGCCTGGCGAGGGCGAGTGGTGCAGATGGAAGGGAATATACGTTATGTGTGGACCGCGCGGCCTTAAAATGAGCGTCAACGCGCTTTACCACAACAACGGGGACGGCACATTCACCGATGTTTCGCAAGCCTCTGGAATCACCAAAGCCTCTGGCTGCTATGGGTTTACTGCGCTGTCTGCCGATTTCGACAACGATGGATGGCCCGACGTGTACGTTGCTTGTGATACGACTCCAAATCTTCTCTACCACAACAATCACGACGGTACTTTTAGCGAAATCGGCAAAACGGCCGGTGTTGCATACAGCGAAGAGGGCTCCATGCAGGCGGGTATGGGCGCCTCCGCGGGCGACTACACGCACGATGGCTATCAGGATATTGTGAAGACCAACTTTAGCGACGACACGCCAACAGTCTTTCTCAACCGCGGCAACAATGCATTTGACGACGTCACACGTACAGTCGGCCTGGGAAGGATTATGACCTGGCTCGGATGGGGAGTGCAGTTTTACGATTTCGATAACAGCGGGTGGCCCGGTGTTTTGATTTGCAACGGCCATATCTACCCGGAGGTGGACGGCAAGAATCTGGGAACGACCTATCGGCAGCCGAAAGTGCTCTACTACAATTTGCACGATGGAAAGTTTGCCAACATTACCGCTCTAGCCGGAAACACGCTCAATGAGATGCACTCCGCTCGTGGCTTGGCCCTCGGCGACTTTTTTAACAACGGTCGCGAAGAGGCGCTCGTGAATAACATGAACGAAACTCCTTCGCTTTACTACAACACTGCGCCAGTGGGCAACTTCATCAGCATTCGACTGATTGGTGTGAAATCAAACCGCGCCGCTTTGGGGGCGCAGGTGACGCTGGAGCAAAACGGCGACAAGTACCAGAAAGAAATTCGGAGTGGCGGCGGTTTTATTTCACAAAGCGACTTGCGAGTTCACTTCGGTCTTGGGAAGGCCGAAAGGGCAGAAAAAATCGTGATACGTTGGCCCAGCGGACTGCTTGAAACGCTGAAGGATCTTGAGGCAAATCGGTACTACGTTGTACGCGAAGGCAGTGGGATGGATTCAAAACAGACCCGCAATGTCAATAAGATGCAAATCAAACCCCCGGGAGGGTGATCCTACGGAGGGTATGGAAGCGTGCGTTTCGTGGGGCTCAGCAGGTTAATAATTCTCGCGGGCGCGATCCCGGCTGTCGCGCAGAATCACGCGACTATCGGTCGCAGCGGAGACCCCACTTCCAAGCAGACACAGCAGCTTCCGAGGTCATGTCTGGTTCAAGAGAATTCGTCGGAGCAGATCAAAGTTTTGCTCGAAACGATTAACGATCATCCCACGGCCGATGCATACAACGCGCTCGGAGATTTGTACGCTCGGGGCCGTCACACAGAATGCGCCATCTCAGCGTTCAAAGCTGCGCTGCGCCTGGACGGTCAAAATTGGCAATCCCACTATAACCTGGGCCTCGCGCTTCTAACGAAAGGCGATCGGAGCCGCGCCGCCAGTGAATTACAAGCTGCGATTCGACAGCAACCCGATTCAGCCGCTTCCCATTTCGCCCTGGCTACTCTGCTTCAGGAAGAAGGAAGGCTAAACGGAGCCGTAAGGGAATTCGAAGCTGTCCTGCAAATTGATCCTAAATTTGCGCCTGGGTACGTGAGCCTGGCGACCTTATACGCTCAACAAGGGAAGAATGCGGAAGCTGAAACCCTATTTCGGCAGGCGATCCAGAGCGATCCAAATAATGCACAAGCTCATGCGAAATTGGGCCTGACAATGGCGAAGCAAGGCGAATTTAATGCAGCGGAACAAGAATTCCAGTCGGCAATAGGAATCGACCCTCAAATGGTAGAGGCTTACACCTCGCTTGGGATGTTGGAAACTAAGATGGGCCGGGGAAAAGAGGCGGTCGAAAACTTTCGAAAAGTAGTAGCGCTGCAGCCGGATTCCGCCGACGCACACTTGAACCTTGGCATTGCCCTCGTGGACCAGTACGATCGGAAAGCCGGATTTGAAGAGTTCACCAAAGCCGCACAGCTCAATCCTAATTCAGGCCGACCTCACTACAACCTCGGTCGGTTCTATTTCGAATCCGGCAAATATGATGAAGCACGCAAGGAACTCGAAAGAGCCACGCGTCTGGAACCGAACTTCGCAAGCGCATTCTATTTTCTAGCCCTTACGGAGAGGCAAGACAATAATCTAGAGCGGGCGACAGAACTATTGCAAAAAGTCGTCGCGCTTAGCCCCAACAACGCGGACGCACAATACCTTCTGGGGCAAAACCTTGAGCGCATGGGAAAAACAACTGAGGCCATCGAGCACTGGAAAATGGCTGTCAAGGCCGATCCCAATGAATCCGAAGCTCTCTACAGCCTGGCCAGAATCTTGAATAAGTTGCACGACCCCCAGGCACGGCAATTTCAGGACCGGTACGACAAACTGCAAAGGAATGAGCAGACGACTGACCGCGTGGCCAACTTGGGAAATTCCGCGATTCAGTCCGCCAACGCCCAAGATTGGCCGCGAGCTTTAGCACAAATGAAAGAAGCCATTGCTGTTTGTGGGGAGTGCGCTGAGGCCGCTCACCTTCACAGGAACCTAGGATTGATGTACTGCCGCACCGGGAATGGCGAAGATGGAGAAAAGGAGCTTCGGGCAGCGCTGGAATTAGACCCGAGTGATGTTACCGCGAAGAAGACAATTGAAATGCTTGAGAATCTGCGCGGTGCCTCTGGAGGCATTCGATGAAATATCCCCACGTTCGGAAAAAGCTAAATCACGAGTCAGCGCCTGCTTCCCAGGGGCGGCGTTCCTTCATCGGCGGCATGGCAACTCTGGGATCAGGGTTAGCCGGTTCGGTCATCTTACCCGCAACCGCGATTGCACAGGCCACGCCGGAAGCCCCTCCAAAAACAAAACTCACAGCAAGCAGTTACGGACGCGGCACGGTCATCGCCTCTGACTCGGCAACGGTCGCCGAAACAACCGCTGGGAAAATCCGCGGCTTCAAGCGGAACGGGGTGTACATTTTCAAAGGTGTGCCCTATGGTGCCTCAACCGCTGGCGCCAGGCGTTTCATGCCGCCAGTCAAGCCTGAACCGTGGACGGGAATTCGCAACGCGCTGCAGTATGGCCGTGTTTGTCCATACCAGGACTCCGCGCACTTTGATACTAATGGGAAAAACCAGGCGAACTCCGATGAAGATGCGTTCGTGCTGCATCGCGGAGCGGCTGCCACGGTCCCCGGCGAGGACTGCCTGCGCCTCAATCTTTGGACACAGGAGATCAATGGCTTCCATAAGCGTCCGGTCATGGTCTACATGCACGGCGGAGGATTTTCCGCCGGCAGCGGGCACGATCTTCTTTCCTACGACGGCGAAAGTCTTGCCCGCAATCACGATGCAGTGGTCGTGACCCACAATCATCGGCTGAACGTGTATGGTTATCTCAACCTTGCACACTTGGGGGGGGAAGAATATGCCAGCTCCGCCAACGTTGGCATACTTGACCTCGTCGCTGTCTTGGAGTGGGTTCGCGATAACATCGCAACTTTCGGGGGCGACCCGGGCAGTGTAACCATCTTTGGTCAGTCGGGCGGCGGTGGAAAAGTCGTTGCCCTTATGGCGATGCCGGCGGCCAAAGGTTTATTTCACCGTGCGATTGTGCAAAGCGGACCCTTTCTTAAATCGCTCTCTCCTGATTACTCAGGACGACTGGCTGAACTGGTGGTCGCAGAGCTGAGTTTATCCAAATCGCAGGTGAGTGAACTGCAGCTAGTCCCGGTTGATCGGCTTTCGGGCGCCGCGGCGGAAGCCATGAAGAAAATGCCTCGGCCCAAATCTTCGCTTCGCAGAGTGTACGGCGAAATCGATTGGGGGCCAACGGTTGACGGCCTCATACTGCCTCGTCATCCATTCGATCCAGGAGCTCCACAAATATCTGCGGACGTTCCATTGTTAACCGGCACAAATCTTCACGAAGGTGTAAGTGGGCTCGACCGTCCCAATGCCAATGCGATGGAAGTGGCAGAACTTAACCGATTGCTTAAGGAAGAATTTGGCGACGGCAGCCAGACGATCATCGACGCCTACCGGCGCGATTACCCTAAAGCGACTCCATTTGACCTGTATGCCATCATTGCCGCCGCTTCCTTTCGCCGCCCTGCGTTCGAGCAGGCTATCAGGAAGGCTGCTTTGGGTAGCGCGCCGGCATACTCTTATATATATTCTTGGCGGACGCCCGTGCTGGACAATCGCCCCGGTTCCTTCCACGCCTGTGAAATCGCGTTCACGTTCGACAATGCTGAGATTTGTGACCACTACAGTGGGGGCACTCCCGAGGCATTCGTTCTATCGAAGCAGATCAGTGCTGCCTGGGTGAACTTTGCCCGAACCGGGAATCCTAATCACAACGGCCTGCCGCATTGGCCTACATACACGGCTGAACACCGGGCAACCATGTATTTCAACACGCCCTGCGAAGTGCGCAACGATCCTGAAGGCGAGGGATTGCGGCTGATGGCACAGCCCTGAGTGAAGAAATGTCTGAACCATTTCGTATCACTCGAGTGGGCCTCGGTCGCACCGTTCGCTAGCCGCGATTGGCAAAGTTAATTTGCCAGCTCGGCGAGGCTGCGCATCGCCACGCCACCCGGCAAGTTCTGATTAGATTAGGTGTTCGACTGTTAACCGAAGGGTTCTAGAGTGCCGACTCAAGAGGCTCGTACACCCTTATGGACACGACCTTTCTGAGAACTGCTGCGACGCGACAGGCGACTGCGGGAGCAGCGGAATTTGGATCCGCTGAAATCCGCTGCTCTCCCGCTGACGGGATTTTTTTCGATACAAAGAGCACTGATCAACGTAAATACTGAAGCTGAAGCCTCTGAGGCCTCGCGTATATATATAGGTACAGCTCGAGGAACAAAAGGTGATCGCGATTGTCCTATTTGTGCCGGAGGCTTGCGGGCCGTGGGCAGCTAAACGGCACAGTCGACGCCAAAGCCAGTAAACTCAAACACTTGCGAACGAACTGAAACGAAACTAGAATCAACTTGGCTTCTCCTTTCTAAGGTGTCATCGGTTTGTTTCGTTCGTGCCAGGAGAGTGAAAGCATAAGTGAATGGAATCGTGATAGTCGCCGATCAATAGAGCGTAGGGTGGTTCCTATCAAGCGCCGCATTTGTGAATGAAAGGAAGGGGCTACGACCTCCGAATTTGTGTAGACTGCGACGCAAGAACGACGCAAAATCGTTGAGGTCGTTTTAAGTAGGCCAATAAGTCCTTTGTTTTCAAGGGGCCCGTAGCTCAGCGGTTAGAGCAGCGGACTCATAATCCGTTGGTCCTAGGTTCAAATCCTAGCGGGCCCACCAACAAATTTTTAAGTCCTGCTTTAGCAATCAGTTGGCTTTCCCGCTTTGAGGCCAACACATATTCCAGGAGATTCAGCGCACGGCACGTCCATCCCCGATGATAGGCTCACTTTCGTTTACGCGTGGGGCAAAAAGCCGCTCGCCCGGATTAGGTGCACCGCTTCGTGGCGATCATCGGCGTCAACCTGTTTCATGATCCGCCGCATATGATTCTTTACTGTGAACTCAGACAGATTCAAGTTTGCCGCAATCTCTTTGTTGCTCATACCCCTGGCGACAAGATCGATCAATTCGAGTTGCCGGTAGGTCAACGCCCGCTTTGCACTGCATTGCTCGCTGGAAACCTTTCCTTTCTGCCGGTATTCGCGCGACAGATGTTGAATCAGGGTCATGCAGAGTTTTGGCGGGCAGGCGGCCTCTCCGTGTGCCACCACCCGGACGGCGGAGATTATTTCCGCGGCTGAGGCATCCTTTAGCACATAGCCACCGACTCCGAGAAAAGCGAATTTCAGGAAGACATCAGGGTCTTCGTCCATTCCAAAAAGAACGACCTTGATCTGAGGGAGTTTCGCGAAGAGTTCGCTGACCAGGCGAGTGTTGCGGTCGGAAGTCAAACAGTCCGTAAGAACTATCTCACAACGGGAAGCGGCGATCTCTTCCCATGCTGACCCGGCGCCGCGACTCACACCGACGACGTCGATGCCAGCCCGTTTTTGCAGTAGACGCGACAGCGTTTCGCGAAGCAGGCGGTTTTCCGCTATGAGGAATACGCTTATGCCGGATGGAGAGGATCCGTTGCCGTTCTCTTCCATAGCTTAGGGGCCTCACCCCCCAGATTTCAACCTCGTGACGTGCTACGGGTTAAAGTTCCGGTCCACTCGCAGAGGAAAAAGTCGAGCGGAGTGCGCATTCTAAAAGCGAATTAAGTAGCTTGTCAAGCAATAAGCCGTGCGATGCATAGAAGGAATGCTATAAACGAATATTTTAGATACACAACTCCGAATATGCGGCGCGAAATAGTGTCTTGTTCTGCTGACATCCCGTCTTGCGTAGAGGCTGATTCTAGCAGAATTGGGATTGCACGGGGGGCGAGCGTTTCTCCGGAGAGTTGGAACCCCTTTGGTGCTTCCTTAGTCCTTCGGACTACGTGCCTGAGTCTTTGCGTTAGTCCTTGTGGGTCCCGGCTTAGCTCTTCGACTGGGTTCTGATTGAACTTCTTTTTATGGAGCGCATGTTCGCGGACAAAATCGCCCCTTGGCTCTAAATGGATTCCACGTGAAGCCTTCCAATTTCCGCTGAAACGCGGATACTTCCGTCAATTTTCGGTGCTGAGCAGAAAATCCACTTTGGAGATCGTCGTGGACAAGTCAATTCGTATTCTCGTGGCTAATCGGCCCAAGCTCATGAGGGAGCTGATCCTTGGCACACTCGCGGATCAGCCGTGGATCGAAATCGTTGGAGAGGTCTCCGACGACTCGGAGATTCTCGATCATGTGCATAAGACCTCGCCCGATGTGCTGGTAATTGCTACCGATGAGCCGGGAAAGCGGCCCCTGATCTGCGACTCACTCCTGCAACAGCATCCTGAACTTCGCATTATCGCCGTGGCACCCCACAAGAACTACAGCGTCTTTTATTGGGCCACACTCGACATTCATTCCGATGACATTGAACCTTCCGAGGAAGGCATCCTGAGCGCGGTGCGAAGCGTGGCCGAAAGCACGAGCAAACGCAGCAGTGGAAATTGAAATGAGAGGCACGATCATGTTTCACAATCGCAGGCTCACGGGAGTCCTCGCTTCCTTTTTTATTCTGACGTGTTGCGCTGCTACCAAGGCCCAAGAAAACGACCGGCAAAAGGCACCGCGCGACCCAGCCTCTTCATTTCGCTCTCCCGAGCTATCCGATCTTGCCAAGGAAAATCTCGATCGCGTGGCGGCCTCTGCGGACCAGCTCAAAGAAGTACTCGTGAAGGACGCGGGCATTCTCGTGGAACTGAAGCGCTGGGTGGCGAAGGAAGCCACCGACAACGGTCAGATCGTGGAAGATTCCTCGCTAACGGACCAGACGATCTTTGACCGGCTCGAGCGGGACACAGCATTTCGTTCGGTAGCCACTCGCCTTGTGCAGCGTTATGGCTACTTGCTGCCGAGTATTAATCCGGATTCCGAGATCGGAAAGCAACAAGAGCTCCTTTTGAAAGAACGCGCCCGGCGCCTTGTACAGATTGAAGCCCAAGAAGATTCAGAGTCTCTGACGCCGCGCCAAGGCGAGGAAAATGAAGTGCGCCGGGCGGCGAGCAGAGGGTGCGATCCGCAGCGGGAAGGAGCCTGCAGCGAACCCTCCTCCAATCGCACGCGCTTCGGAATTCCTCGCCCGGCAGAGACACCGGGAATCGAACCCAATTTGCCTACGGTGCCAAATCAAACACCCCCGTCTGGCGCAGCCCGGACATTGCGAGGGAGCGCAGGCCGGGAAGATTTGTATTTGCAGGGAGGCTCCGAGATTGAAGTCAGTCAGTCAACTCCCATGGAAGGAGCGCGGCGTTCAGCAGACGGTTTTGCACCATCCTCGCCATTGGGTCCAATAGACGGCCTTCCGAATCAGGCCCGGAGCAATGGCTTGCAAAATCTTTCTTCGCTTTCCCCATTGCCAAACCGAAATGAAGGGAGAGAAGTTTCCGCCACCGAGAAGGGGATGGGGCCCAGCGAGCGGCTCCCCGAGGAGCACGGTTTGCCGATGGATAAGAATCTTCCTCCCGTCAGCATGATCCGCAGGCCAAGCCCTTACGCAGATGTTCCTTCGCTTTACGACATGTATGTTCAAGCTTCCTCACGCGAGAGTACTCAGGAGCGTTTTGGGCTGAAGATTTTTCGCAACAACAGTTTGGAACCAAATGCCATTCCCATGGATCTGCCGGTCGGACCTGAATACGTCGTTGGGCCGGGTGATGGCCTGGCGATTGATGTTTGGGGAGGCATCTCGCAGAGAGTGTTTCGAATTGTGGATCGCGAAGGGCGCATCACGCTGCCTGAAGCGGGACCACTGCTCGTGAGCGGCCGCACGCTTGGTGATGTGCAACGGACCGTTCAGCAACTCATGCGCACACAGTACCGTGATGTTTCGGCGGACGTTTCGCTTTCGCGGCTGCGGACGGTCCGAGTCTACGTGGTTGGCGACGTCGCTGAGCCCGGTGCGTACGACATCAGTTCGCTTTCGACTCCGCTCAACGCATTGTTCGCGGCAGGTGGGGTTACCTCGCGCGGGTCGCTGCGGGCCTTGAAGCACTATCGCGGTAAGCAGCTGGTCGAAGAAGTGGACGCCTACGACCTGCTGCTACACGGGGTCCGCGGAGACATGGCGCGGCTGGAGAACGGCGACACGCTGATGGTGCAACCCATCGGGCCGCAAGTGACGATTGAGGGCATGGTACGGCGGCCGGCAATTTACGAGCTGCGCGGGGAGACTTCGCTCGAGGATGCGCTGGAATTGGCCGGCGGCATTTTGCCGGCGGCTGCCTTGCAACATGTGGAAGTTCAGCGACTCGAAGCCCACCAGAAACGCACCATGTTGACTCTCGATCTTTCCTCGAATGGCGATGCAGACAGCGCGGCAAAGCAGCTCAGCGCTTTCAAGATTCAAGACGGGGACCAGATTCACATTTTCCCCATTGCTCCGTACAACGAGGGCGCGATTTATCTGCAAGGGCATGTGCTCCGGCCAGGCCGTTATTCCTATCGGGAAGGGATGAAGCTGACCGATCTGCTGGCCTCTTATACGGATCTGCTGCCGGAACCGGCTCCGCACTACGCTGAGATTGTACGGCTCAATCCGCCGGACTACCGGCCAAGCGTCGAAAGCTTTGACCTGTCTCTCGCCCTGGCAAATCCGGCAGCGGCGCCAAAGCTGCAGCAACTCGACACTGTTCGAATCTTCAGCCGGTATGACTTCGAACCGGCGCCGTCGGTTTGGATCGGCGGCGAGGTGCGAGCACCCGGTAAGTATCGAACGTCCGGCCAAGCGCACCTCCGCGACGCAATCTTTCTGGCTGGAGGAGTGGCGCCCGACGCCTCGCTCGATTCCGCCCAACTGTTCCGTACCCAGGCCGATGGAACGATGAAAATTCTCAGCGTGAATCTGGGAGGAGCGCTGGCAGGGAATCCGGTGGACAACCTGCTGCTCGAGCCGCGCGACCGCGTCCTGGTACACCGCAATGCAGCGAAGGTAGATCCGGCAACCGTGTATGTGAAGGGGGAAGTTGCCAAGCCCGGCCGCTATCCGCTCACGACCAACATGCACGTCGAGGATCTGATTCGCGTCGGGGGCGGCCTCAAGAGGAGCGCCGACCCAGTGAAAGCCGACCTAACACGATATGCGGAAGGTGATCTGCCGCGCACCGCGACCGAGAGTATTCCCATCGAGCTCTCGGCCGCGATGAGCGGGAACGCCGGCGAAAATATCCTGCTGAAAGACGGGGACGTCCTCTCCATCCGCCAGAGTCCCGGTTGGAACGATATCGGAGCATCGGTTACGGTTCGTGGAGAAGTGCAACATCCGGGGTCCTTCGGCATTCGCCCCGGTGAACGGCTGAGTTCCGTGCTGGCCAGGGCAGGCGGGTTCAACGATCAAGCATATCCCTATGGGGCAGTTCTGATGCGCCGCGAAGTGCGCGATCTGGAATTGAAGTCGCATATGGAACTCGTGCAGCGTGTGAAGGCCGAGGAGATAAATCTCAAGGCACTCCCCGAGCCGGATGCCGATCAGAAGAAGGCGAAATTGGCCGCCATCGCGCAGACGGAAACGGCGCTCACTCAGTTACAAGCGACCGCACCGATTGGCCGCGTCGTCGTCCACATTCGACCGGATGTAAAGGCCTGGCGAAATACTTCTGCGGACGTTCCCGTGCGAGATGGCGACGTGCTGGTAATTCCCAAGAATGCGGACTACGTGATGGTAACAGGGCAGGTATTCAATCCTACGGCGGTTAGTTACCTGCCAGGCCGAAGTGCCAAGTGGTATCTGAGCCAGTCGGGGGGATTGACACAGCTGGCTGATAAAAAAGCCGTGTTCGTGATCCGCGCTGACGGATCAGTGATTGCGTCGAAGAACAACAGTGGCGAGTGGTTTTCAGGTGATCCGCTTAATGCGTCCCTAAGACCGGGAGATTCGATTGTCGTTCCGGAAAAGGCGCCCAAGATCGGCGGGCGAAACTGGGCAGCCATCATGCAATCGGCTCAGCTCGCCTCATCTGTAGCTCTCGCGGTTGCCTATATCCATCCGTAACGAGGGATGCTCCCGATGCAGATGAGGGTCATCATGCTGTCGATTATTTGGGCATCTGTGAGTTTGACGGTGACAGCAGGCGCTTCTCGCGCCGCGCTTCCGCCACAAGCAGAGGAGCCGCGAGATGGCACAAAGACGGTGAGCATCGGAAAAGCCGAACAGAGAGAAATGATTCAGCCGAAGCAGAAAACCAGCATTCAGAACCCGGAGCCCGTTCTGACGACGCAACACAGCACGGGAGACCTGGGGAAGGATTTCCTGCTGGACCAAAAACAAATCTGGACCAGCCCCGCCCGAGTCCGATTTTCGGATACGGAGTGGCTGGTGCCGTTGAGCGGCATTACGGCCGGGCTTATGGTGACGGACCGCGACTTCAGCGCGCATCTGTCTCACAATCCAAACACGATCAGCCGGTATAAAAATCTCTCCAACGCAAGCGTAGGAGCGCTCATCGGAGGCGCGGGAGGGATGTGGCTATTGGGCCACGTCAAACACAACGAACACTGGAGCGAGACCGGATTCCTCGCTGGCGAAGCGGCGTTGAACAGTTTGGTCGTGGTTGAGGGATTGAAGTATCCGTTGGGACGTCAACGGCCTTTTCAGGGGAATGGCAGCGGGGACTTTTTCCACAGGGGTACATCCTTCCCATCGGAACACGCCGCTGCCGCTTGGTCGGTCGCGGGCGTCATTGCGCATGAATACCCCGGACTCCTCACCAAAGTGTTCGTTTATGGTTTGGCGGCGACGGTCGACTTTTCGCGCGTACGCGGCCAGCAGCATTTTCCCTCGGACGTGTTCGTGGGAAGCCTGATCGGCAATCTCGTCGCACAAAATATTTACAGCCGGCATCACGATCCAGAGCTGGGCGGCGACAACTGGAGATCTTGGAGCGCAATCGCTCGAGGGTTCGAATCCTCTGGTCCGCAGAATCTCGGCTCGCCCTATGTTCCGCTTGACAACTGGATCTATCCGGCTCTCGACCGTTTGGCGGGACTCGGTTTGATTGATAGCGGTTTCGCGGGATTCCGGCCCTGGACTCGCCGCGAGTGTATGCGGCAACTCAGTGAAGCTGAAGGAAAACTTACGGGAGAAGAAAACAACGAAGCACAGAAGCTCGTTGATGCGCTGCAACGCGAGTTTCACCCGGAGAGTGAGGCTACAGGGGACGGTGACGACCGAGGAACGTTGCGCTTGGAATCTATTTATTCCCGAACGGAACACATCTCGGGAATGCCGCTCACCGACGGCTACACGTTTGGGCAGACCCAGATCAACGATTTTGGGCGTCCGTACGGCGAAGGCTGGAGCACAGTAAATGGCTTTTCTGCGTACGCCACGCGGGGCCCTTGGGTCGCCTATATACGCGGCGAGGAGCAATCCGCCCCTAGCATTCCTGCCTTCTCTCTCGCGACACGTCAAATTGTTCAGCAGCTCGATCTCTATCCCACATTACCTCCCGGTACGGCCCAGCCGCCGGTGACGCAATTCAGTTTGCTCGATGCCTACGTCGGCCTGATGTTGTCGAACTATCAGGTTTCCTTTGGGAAGCAGAGCATCTCTTGGGGGCCGGGCGACGGTGGTTCGATGACTCTTAGCAACAATGCGCCGCCGATCAACATGTTTCGCATCAGCCGCACAACGCCGCTCAAGTTGCCTAGCATTCTCGGGTGGTTGGGACCGATGAGGACGGAATTCTTTTTTGGCCAGTTAACGGGGCAAGTATTTCTAGAGAATCCGTATGGATTAGTCGGGCAATTCGGCCAAACGCTCTCTCCTCAGCCATTCATTCATGGCCAGAAGATCAGCTTCAAGCCCACTCCCAACTTCGAATTTGGTTTCCACCGAACAACGATCTACGGAGGGCCCGGTTATCCGCTCACATTTCACACGCTCATCCGCAGCCTCTTCAGCACTGGTAACGAGAATGCCGGCGGCCCCTCAAAGCCAGGGAATCGAACGTCAGGGCTGAATTTTAGCTATCGACTCCCTCGCCTGCGCAATTGGCTTACCTTGTATGGCGAGGGATACACGGACGATGAGTTTTCGCCCATCGCGTACGTGGACGTCTCCGCGTGGCGCGCCGGGCTCTATCTCTCCCGCTTTCCCGGCGTTTCGCGACTGGACCTGCGTGTCGAGGGCGTTTACACGGATGTGCCCGGAGGAGTAAGCGCCAACACGAAACAACCGGGTTCTTTCTATGAAAACGTGACTTGGCGCAACGGTTACACAAATAACGGGGACTTGATCGGCAGCTGGATCGGCCGCGGGGGACAAGGTGCGCAGGCGTGGTCAAACTACTGGTTCGGTTCACGCAACCGCTTGCAATTCAATTTCCGGCACCAAAAAGTCAGCCAAGAGTTCATTCCCGGAGGAGGGACCCTGACCGATGTCGGTGTGCGCGGCGATTATTGGGTGCGTTCCAACCTCGGCCTATCCGCCTGGGTGCAGCACGAGCGCTGGCTCTTTCCGGTGATTCAAGCGAACGTTTCCAGGAACGTGACAGCTACGGTGCAGATCCTATTTGAACCGCATAAATTATTCCAGCATTCTGCCACGAACGCGTCGGGAGACGCGTTGGGGACGGGAGACCGGCCATGAGCTACAGGAGTAGTGCCCCCGTTCGCCAGCCTGTGCCGGAGCTGCCGGAACACGACTTCCCCATCGCTCCTGGGCGTGAGGAAACGCCGCAGGCCAGCGGCAACTCGCTCGCATACCTACGGCTTCTCTGGGAGCACCGTCGGCTGCTTGCCCGCGTCGCCCTATACGGGCTCCTTGCGAGCTTACTGATCGCCTTCCTGATCCCGACTCGCTACGAATCGACGGCTCGTCTTATGCCGCCCGACAGCAGCCAGTCGGGCGGGCTCGCCATGGCCGCGGCCGCACTTTCCGGCAGTGCCGGCGGCCTGGGCGGCATCGCCAGCGAAATGCTTGGCATGAAGAACACCAGTGACATCTTTGTCGGCATCCTCGCGAGCCGCACAGTCCAGGACAAGCTAATCCAGCAGTTCGACCTGAAGAAGCTCTATGGGGATCGCCGCATGGCAGATGCGCGCAAGGATCTGGCCGAGCACACCGGCATTTCGGTGGATCGGAAGAGCCAAATCATCACAATCACCGTGGTCGACCACGACCCGAAGCGCGCGGCAGCAATAGGCCAGGCGTACGTTGAAGAGCTCAACCGGCTTGTCGCCGAGTTGAGCACCTCCTCCGCTCGCCGCGAACGCATTTTCCTTGAAGAGCGCCTGCAAGCCGTGAATAAAGACCTGGAATCGGCGGAGAAAGAGTTCAGCCAGTTCGCAAGCAAGAACACGGCCATCGACATTAAGGAACAGGGCAAAGCTATGGTGGAAGCAGCAGCGACTCTGCAGGGACAGCTGATTGCCGCCGAATCCGAACTCGAAGGCCTTAAGCAGGTATACACGGACAACAACGTGCGCGTGCGATCGATTACTGCGCGGGTCAATGAGTTGAAGCGCCAGCTCGAAAAAATCGGCGGAAAGGGAGAGGATGCCTCGGCGCCCGCTGGACAGCAGCAGGCCTCTCTATATCCATCGATCCGCAAGCTCCCTCTGCTCGGCGTAACCTATGCAGATCTTTATCGCCGGACGAAGGTACAGGAAGCGGTCTTCGAAACCTTGACCAAGGAATACGAACTAGCCAAAGTCCAGGAAGTAAAGGAAATTCCAACGGTCAAAGTGCTCGATTCACCGAATGTTCCTGATAAGAAGTCATTCCCTCCGCGACTGCTGATCATGCTCTTGGGAACAGCATTTGCCTTTGCCTTAGCGACGACTTGGGTATTCGGAAAAACAAGTTGGGATCAGACTGATTCGAACGATCCGAAGAAAGCCTTTGCGCAGGAAATTTTTATTACGGTGAAGGCAAGCATTCCAAAGTTCGCGCACAACGGGACCGGAGATCATTCCGGCACGGGCGAATCTTTGGAGCTGAACTCGCCCTCGTCGAGACGAGGACGAAGCGCCTGAGTAGGCGCCTATTTTCGTTGTAGCGCGTTGAGTCTAAATAGGTTAGGTCACACGTGCCTCTGTAAGTGACGGGGCGAAGCTGCGTAGGAGCGCGACGACATGGCAATTTCGCCAGTTCTCAGTCCTGACCGGAGTGGGGGGATGGTTTTGCCAGCGGAATTCGCTGTGGGGCGGTGGTATGCGGCATATACCAACGCGAACCATGAGAAGCGCGTTGCGGAACAACTCGGCGTGCGTGCGGTGGAACATTATCTGCCGTTGTATAAATCGGTGCGGAGATGGAAGGACCGCAGAGTGACGCTGGAGCTGCCGCTGTTTCCGGGATATGTCTTTGTGCGGGTGGCGCTGCGGGACCGCCTGCAGGTGTTGCAGGTTCCAGGCTTGGCGCGACTGGTCGGATTTGACGGGACTCCAACGCCGCTGCCGGAGGAAGAGATCGCAGCGCTGCGGACAAGCCTCGAGCGCGGCGTTCGCGTGGAGCCGCACCCGTATCTGAAAGTCGGTCGGCGCGTTCGGGTCAAGGCTGGGCCGTTGCTGGGTTTGGACGGGATTATTTTGCGTTGCAAGCAGCGCTCCCGCTTCGTCCTTTCCTTCGATCTGATCATGCGTTCGGTGGCAGTTGAGATCGACGAGACGGATTTGGAGCCGGTCAATTGAGCATACGGCTGAGCCTACGGCGTTTTTCGGGCTGGTTTGGGAAATTTAAAAGGAGAGAAGAATGCGTGCATTGATCACAGGCATCACAGGGCAAGACGGTTCGTACTTGGCCGAGCTGCTGCTGGGCAAGGGTTACGAGGTCTTCGGCCTCGTTCGCCGAACCAGCGTAAAAAAGTTCGAACGCATCGAGGCGCTGATGGACGACATTGAATTGGTCGAGGGTGATCTCACGGACCAATCGTCTCTCGATAGCGTCATTCTTTCGGTCCAGCCGGACGAAGTGTATAACCTGGCCGCGCAGAGTTTTGTCCCCGCCTCATGGAGCCAGCCTGTTTTGACCGGCGACGTCACTGGACTCGGCGTGATGCGCATCCTTGAAGCGGTTCGCAGGCACCGGCCGCAGGCGAAATTCCTCCAGGCTTCCAGCTCGGAGATGTTCGGCAAAGTGCGCGAAACGCCGCAGACGGAGAAGACGGCGTTTTATCCACGCAGCCCTTACGGCGCCGCCAAGGTGTTCGGCCACTACATCACCGTCAACTACCGGGAGAGCTACGGACTGTTCGCGTGTTCGGCGATGGGCTTCAACCATGAATCGCCGCGGCGCGGTTTGGAATTTGTCACTCGCAAGGTGACGCACCAGGTAGCGCGGATCAAGTGCGGCTTGGCGAAAAAGCTCTTGATGGGCAATCTCGACGCGCAGCGCGACTGGGGCTTCGCGGGGGATTATGTTCGCGCGATGTGGCTGATGCTGCAGCAGCCGGCGCCGGATGACTACGTCCTGGCGACGGGGGTAACGCATAGCATCCGCGAGCTGCTGGAGGCCGCCTTTGGCGCTGTAGACCTGGACTGGGAGGAATACGTGGGAGTCGATCCCAAGCTGATTCGTCCCGCCGAAGTGGAGTTTCTGTGCGGCGATGCGACAAAAGCGCGCGAAAAGCTCGGTTGGGAGCCGGAAGTCGGCTTCGAGGAATTGATCCAAATGATGGTCCAAGCGGACTTGGAAGCCGTGCAGAGAGTGGAGAACGGCCTCGCGTATATAGCTTCACTCCGAAATGGGAATGGGCATGGCGCATCGCGAGGAGATTCATCGGACAAGAGCCAATTACTTGAAACGCTCGAGCAATGAAGCGAAGGGAAGTGGCTAGTTAACCACAACACCCGCCACGCCCCTATGTTTTTCATAAGTGTTGATTCTAAAGCATTTAACATCCCTGTAAGCCATTTAGAATCAACACTTATGGGCGCTTCTGCAAGTGTTGATTCTAAAGGAGTTACGGCCACATTTCGAGGAAATGTTGCAGGTTGCGGGAGTTAGAGAAGCTGTGGCGGTCCGCAATGGGTAGAGAGAGAAAGAAAGTGAGCCGAAAAGGTAATGGCGAAGCACAAGGGGAGATGTACGGGGATAAGAAGAAGGGTTGAAGCGAGCGGGGTGCGGCGAAATCATGTGGGATGGTAGCGCAGATTAGCTAGGTAGTTAAGACAAAAGACGGATATTGGGATGGGGCGGGGAAAGTTTTTGAGCTTTTTGATGATACAAGATTTCACAGGCAAGTTGATACCAGTTCGGAATGGGCAATCGCAAGTGCACCACCATAAAGGGACAGAGAGCGGGTTGTGGCTAGTGAGTCTCTACCGTGGCTGCCAATGGAAATGAATCTCGAAACGTTGAATGCGTGTCCTATCTGCGGAACGGAGCATATCCGGACCATAGACGCGGTCTCGAATATTTGTGAGTGCGAGCCTTGTGGGTACGTATTTGACAATCCGCGGCCGACGATAGAGGAGCTAGTCGCTTTCTATTCGCAGCCAGCCAAATACGATTCCTGGCTCTCGGAAGAGCAGGCAAGGGATCAGCTTTGGAAAAGAAGACTCAAGCAAGTGCTCAGCGTCACAAAGCCGGGATCTCTGTTGGATGTGGGTGCAGGTATTGGACAATTCCTTGACCTTGCTCGTCCTCATTTTTCATCAGTAAGCGGGACCGAGGTTTCGGAGAGCGCCATCCAGATCGCCCGGAAAAAGTATGGCTTGGAGTTGATGCGCGGTGAGATCCACACAGTCGATTTCGGCACAACGCAGTTTGACAACATAACGGTGTTTCACGTTCTTGAGCATGTCCCTAATCCAAGGCTAGTGATCGAGAGATGTGAGCGACTTTTACCGACCGGCGGCGTGCTGGTGATCGCGGTTCCCAATGACGTGCAGTCTCTAAGAGCCAGAACCAAGAGGTTTCTGAGAACTGTCGGAGTTCCCAAGTTCCGGAAAACCGGCAGGCTGGGTCTGCCGAAGCTTGTTTTGGATGGTAGTCTTTCAGAGATTCACCTGTCGCACTTCACCCCTGTCGCCCTGAAGAGGCTCGTGGAGAAATTGGGATTTTCAGTTGTGTGGAACACGCTGGACCCATACTTCGCCGCGAGTGGAACAGGCAAATGGAAGCAGGGTGGGTATTACGAGTGCTGTCGTGCCCTAAACTTTTTTTTGAGAACGAATTTCTATGACACGATTTTGCTGGTGGCTCGGAAAGGTATCAGTCAGGCGGCTAGTTAGTGGGCGCAGTGAGGGGAGCCCGCCATTCGTCAATTTCAGTTTGTGGATGAGGCAAAGTGAGCGGAAAGGGGCGGCGTCTTGCGGACTGAAGGCAAGGCTATAGACACTCTCGATGAGGCTATGGTATCCGGATCCGGGCAGCTGGTAGGAGAGGGAGGCGGATCCCTCTTTGTAAACTCAGCCTCATGGACGGGTGCGCGGGCTGTAACAGGATTTGTAAGGGTCGGAGTGTTTTTGGCGATTGCGCGCGCATATGGTCCGGGAAGCCTAGGCCAGGTCTCTTTGGCGCTCTCGACGGTGGAGATCCTGCGTACCTTCTCAGAGTTCGGGATTGACACGGTTTCGATTCGGAAGTTCGCGCAGACTGCGCCCGATAAGCGGGGCGAGTTGCTGCAAACTGTAGTTGGTTCGAAGCTGGCCCTGGCGGCCTGCTTTTACTGTGTTGGATTAGGTGTCCTCGCTGTTATCGCGGACAAGAAAACTGAAATACTGTTGGGTGCCATCGCGAGTTTGTCGCTCTTTTTAGTGGGTGCATTTGGTGCCTTCTCAAGCTATCTCCAAAGCAGATTCTCTATGTCACGTGTTCTTAGTGCGACCCTTTGGGGGAGCGCCGCGTCGGTGGTTTTCTCATCTTTTGCAATTTGGGCCAGGTGGCCGCTGGCGCTGGTGATCGCAGCGCTGCCCTTGGCGGATGGTCTAAATGTAGCTTTCATTTGGCGACGGCTCGGTGTACGTGTGCGGGCGAGATTTAGTCTTTCGGACACCGTACGCTTATTGAGGGAAAGCCTTCCCGTTGGACTGATGGCGGTCCTGATAGTGATGTATCTCCGACTGGATAGCTTCTTTGTGTACAAATTCTCAGGTGAAGCGGCTCTGGGTCTTTATGCCGCTTGCTTTAGGATGGTCGAGCCAGCTCTGATGGTGCCCCATTCTTTCGCCATGACCGCCTACTCCGTACTCTCGAGCCCGACTCGGGGGGATGACAGTCCGGGCGAGGTCGCTGAGATACTGTTTAGAACGATGTGGCCTGCGTACGCCTTCATTTCTATTGCCTCCCTTTTGCTGGTTCTCTATGGCCGTCTTGCCCTTGGCCTTTTCGGTTCCAGCTATGCCGCTGCCCTGCCGGCGCTGCAAATTCTTGCAGCTGTCTTGATCGTGCGTACCGCTAATATTACCCTCACTTCGATCTTATATTCTCATGGACGATATTCAACTCTTGCGAGAATCACTGCCTCAAATTTAGCGGTCAACATTGTGTTAGTCATGCTCTTTGTTCCCAACTTCGGGATTCGCGGGGCGGCATGCGCCGTCCTCTTAACTGAAGTTTGGAATTTGGGGGCACAGCTAATGGCTGCGCGAGGCCATCTGGGAAACCGGTGCCGCGGGTTGTCGCTTGAGAGTCAGAATGCGAATAGCGTTTAATGCAGGCTTTTGGGGGGACCGGTGCAATGGCACGGCTAGTGTAGCTGAAGGATTTGCCCGTTGCCTGGCGAGCCTTGGTCACGAACTCGTATTGTACTCTCCGAGGAATCACTACAGCGACCTTCCCCAGATCAAATGGAGACCAACCCCTGCTTCGTTGAGTTTCGGCGACAGCGGTCATGCCAATGTCGGGCGATTCGCGTGGACGCAAACAGCCTTACCATACCGACTGCGGGGCGAGGGCGCAGACTTCCTCCTCAGTCCAAGCATTGAGGGACCGATACGGGCGCCTATTCCGCAGGTCGTAACCGTACTTGACTTGATTCCGCTCTTTTACAAGAAAGAGTGCCCGCGGCTGTATCTCTATTACCGTACGGTACTGCCGCTGCTGCTCAAGCGAGCAGTGCGCGTTTTGGCTATTTCTGAGGATGCGAAGAAAACCATCGTCGAATACTACCGGATACCACATCAGAAGATTTTTGTGGTTTATCCCGCTTTGCGAAGGGAATACTTTGAGCGCCCTGCGCGCAGCACGGAGTACGGCGCATCATGGTCCCCGTTTTTTCTGTTTGTTGGGTCGTTTGCGAAGCGAAAGAATCTAGATACAGTCATCCGCGCGTTTGCCAAGGTGCATGAAAGTATTAACGAACGGCTCCTTGTGGTAGCGCATCCAGAGCCTCGGATGAAGGATATGATCCAATTGGCCTCAGAATTGGGTGTTGCGGAGAAAGTTGAGTTCGTTTCGGGACTTGGCGTAGAACAGCTTGCGTCTCTGTATCGCCGCGCCACAGCGCTTGTTCTGCTAAGCCAGTATGAGGGATTTGGTTATCCGCCGTTGGAAGCGATGGCGTGTGGAACCCCCGCCATTGTTAGCGATTGCTCATCGCTGCCGGAGGTGGTCGGGGAAAGTGCTTTAAGGTTGAAACCCAATGACGTGGATGGCGCTGGAGTCGCGATGGTTTCTCTGTCGAAGGATCCCGGTCTAAGGGCGGCACTGGCCGCGGAAGCCAAGAAGCGAGCTGAGTTCTTCTGCTGGGAACGTACCAAACAGCAGTTGTCAGCAGCTCTCTCCTACTAAAATGAACAACCCGGCAGTACAACCGTTCATCATGACTAACGGCTGGACCAAAATCGGGCGGGGGGTCAGTCTCGCAACAAGTCTGTGCCTACTCTTCGCGTCGCTGCTTATGGCGATTATTTTTCCGAAGTCCATGTTGTTTCTGGCCTGTGTGATGGCTCTCGCATCGCTCAGAAGGGAACGGACTCTGGTCTCTGCATTCTTCTTTTTGGCCGCAACGCATTGCATCTTAGGATATTTCCTAGCCTTCCGTTCCGAAGAGCACATTTTTTCTAACTTCAGCCACTATGAGTTCTGGTTTGCGCAGGCTGCGTTTGCTGTATCACTCGGGTTAATAGGAGTGTCAATCGGTTACCAGCTTTCCGACCATGTCAATAGAACTTGGATCAACTATCTTTCGATTGATGAAGACAAACTCAGGATCGTTACTAAGGTTGTTGTAGTTCTCGGTGCAGCAGCGATTCTTTGTATGTATTCCCGGTTTGCGCTTGTTCAAGTGTTGCTCGAAAACTTCATTTCCGCTGGGAAACTGAGATATTTGGGCGGCGAGAGCGCAAGTGATGTCTGGATCGTTGCTAAAGCATTAGATGTTCTCACGTATTCCCTTCCACTGCTCTGGGTCATTCGAAAACATAAAATAGATTACCTAACTTATGCCGTCGGTTTCATAGCACTTCTGCTAACATTGCGCCGCGCCAGTATATTGTCAGTTTTGCTTGTTCCTATCATCGTGAGGTCGGAGAAGGTCAATTTCCGCAAGCTGGCTGTCGTTTTCCTTGTCCTTATTAGTGTCTACTCTGCATCGCAGATTGTCTTCTTGAATGCCGACAAAGGCAGTGCCGTTACCGCAATGGCCTCGGCCTTTCCAGAGACACGCGACTTGGGTTGGGTCATGGCCTCGATGGACGGAAAGTACCTTTATGGCTCTACCTTTGTTCAGCCTTTCGATCCATTACCTACCTTTCTAAGTGATTGGAAGCAGACTCATACGATGGAATATGTAACAGCTAATCTTTTAGGGTTCGATCCCCAGAAAAGAGACTTTGGAGGCCTGAGACTGACAATGGCTGGCGAGGCATATATGAATTTCTGGCTATTAGGGCCGACTCCATTTGCACTACTCTTGGGTTTTGGAATCGCTTGGTCTGAACGCTCCTTGAAATTCTCGGATACTGTCCCTGTTAGATATCTCTCTGCGACGCTATTTCTGTGGTTCTCTTTCTGGCTGTACATGGGTGGTACTCAGGCGCTTGGGACCATAAAATTTGGTGCCATCGTTCTATTCGCCATGTACTTCTTTTCTCGCAAGCAGACTCCAGCACTAACGCCGGAAATGCCCTGATGGTTAAACTACGCCGCCAATGTTTTGCAACTCGGCTTCCTCTTGATGATCGCTTAGTTGAGTTAGCGCGAGACACGCCTTCCCATTTTTTCCTGGGAAATCCCGCCAGCCACAATTCGTATCTTTTTCTGCTGCATTATCTGAAAGCATTTAGTGAGGAACAGCTCCAAAAGAAACCATGCTGCCTAAGAATCCTAGATTGGGGATGCGGGAAAGGCCACTGCACATATCTTTTGCGAAAACTCGGTTTCAAAGTTGTAAGCTGCGACATCGAGCGAAGCGCGGACGATTCAACCTTTGGACAGGAAACGCCAATCGTGGCAGCAGAACATATTGAGGTGATCCCGCTAAAAGATGCCGTGAAATTGCCGTTTGAATCAGAGTCGTTCGACATCGTTTTAAGCATGGGTGTGCTAGAGCATGTGGAAAATGACCTGGAATCTCTCCGGGAGATTCATCGCATTCTGAAGCCGAAGGGTCTTTTCTTCTGCTTCTTTCTGCCGTTTGTTGGATCGTGGACGCAATATGTCATGCGGTCGAGGGGAGATCATTACCACGACCGGCTATATACGAAATCAAAGGTAAAGTCCCTTCTGAAGGAATCAGGCTTTGAGTTACAGGACATTTGGCATCGGCAACTGCTTCCCAAAAACTCTGTTCGCTATCCCATGTACCATGCGTTCGAGTCTCTGGACCAAGCTTTTGTGCGGTTTACTCCGCTCAAGTATCTAACGACCAACATCGAATTTGTAGCCTCTAGGAGTAAGGTCAATTTGGCATGAAAGCAAAGGTCACCATCGACGCGCGGTGGATGGCAGGCGGGATTGGCACGTATACCAAGCAGCTTTTGGCAGGTATTTGCCAATCTCCGGACGGCTTTGAAGTACAGGCTATCACGCGGCAACGGGATGCAAAACTTGTGGCTCAGTGGTGTCCGCGCGTGAAGGTGGTGAACATGCCTACCTATGGCCTTGGGGAACAACTAGCCATTCCCTGGGCGGCGAAGGGTTGCGATCTTCTCCACATCCCGCACTACAACGCTCCCTTGCTTCATCGGGGGCCTTTGCTGGTTTCCATCCTGGACCTTATCCATATCACGGACCCAGTGTATAGCCCCAGCTTTCGCTCCTGGGTCTATGCGAGACCCATGCTAAACCTGGTGGCTCGGAAGGCGGAGCACATCGTCACTCTCTCGGAGTACTCGAAAGCGCAGATTGTGGAGCGGCTGGGAGTGCCGGCTGAAAAAGTTACGGCAATTTATTGCGGCGTGAACGGGAAATTCCGGTGCGCGGATCGCGAGGAGGCGTACACGTCTGCTTCGGAAGCTCTGGGCATACAAGGGCCGTACATCCTCTTCGTGGGGAGTCTGAAACCTCACAAGAATATTTCCACGTTGCTGCAGGCGTACATGCTGCTTCGCCGGCGCCAAGATATTCGCCAAACGCTGCTGATCGTGGGAGACGACGCGCGCTGGAAGTCGCTGCTGGTCGAGGAGTGCTCGAGGCTGGGGATCAAGGACGCCACGACGTTTGTTCCGTATGTTTCCCAGGAACTTCTACCGAAAGTGTATGCGGGCGCGGATTTGCTGGTCATGCCGTCCACGATCGAGGGCTTCGGATTACCCGTGCTGGAAGCAATGGCGAGCGGAACACCGGTGGTCTGTTCGCGAGCCGCTTCTCTGCCGGAAGTAGCAGGCGATGCGGCACTTTATTTTGACCCCGCGAGCGCGGAAGAGTTGGCGGAGAACATGGAAAAACTCCTGAACTCGAAGGACCTGCAGGAGAACTTGCGGGCAAAAGGATTGGAACGAGCGAAACAGTTTACGTGGGAAGAGTCCACGCGGAAGCATGTGGAGCTGTACCACCGTTTGCTAGGCATGAATTGAAAGCCGCGGGCGGCCAAGCCCGTGCGTGCCAGTTTTTCCTCCAGATTACAACCAAGTGGAAAGCGCGAAAGCGATGCATGATCTGAATTTCAAGAGTAATAGGAAAGCCGGCTTGCGGGTTGCTCTTATCCATTATTGGTATGTGCGCCGCCGAGGAGGAGAGCGAGTGCTTGAGGTGCTGGCGGACATGTACCCGCAGGCAGATATCTTTACGATTGTGTACGACCCGGCCGCGCTCCCGGATGCGATTAAGTCCCACAAGATTGCTGGATCTTTCCTGCAAAAACTTCCTAAAGTGAAGAATTACTATCGGGCGCTGCTACCTTTCTATCCTCTGGCGTTGGAGCAACTGCGGCTGGATGACTATGACTTGGTGATCAGCCAGGAGTCAGGTCCGGCAAAAGGCGTGATTACCCGTACGGGGACCTGCCACGTTTGCTACTGCCACACGCCGATGCGCTACCTGTGGGATATGTATCATGATTACTCGTCCACGGCGCCGCTGGGGATGCTGGGAAGAGGTTTCTACTCTTTGGCGTGCCATTACGTGCGCCAGTGGGACTACGCAACCGCCGCCAGGGTGGATCACTTTGCAGCCAGCTCTGAGAATGGAGCAAGGCGAATACGCAAGTACTACGGCCGCGGGTCCGATGTGATCTATCCACCGGTGGACGTCGATTCCTTCTCGGTTTCAGATACTCACGACGATTTCTATTTGGTGGTGAGTCCGTTAGTCCCTTACAAGCGAATTGACCTCGCGGTGGAGGCATGCAACGCGCTGGGGCGCCGATTGCTTGTGATCGGGGACGGACCGCAAAAGTCCACTCTACAGAAGATGGCCGGGCCTACCGTAACATTTCTTGGATTTCAGTCCGACGAGGTTGTTCGGGAGCACTACCGGCGGTGCAGAGCGTTCTTGTTTCCAGGAGAAGAAGACATAGGCTTGGCGCCCATTGAGGCGCAGGCATCGGGGCGGCCGGTGATCGCCTACGGACGCGGCGGGGCACTGGAGACGGTGAATGGTTTCTATCCCGCGCAGCCCGATTTGACGGAAAGCCGTACCGGCGTTTTCTTCGAAGAGCAATCCGTGGAATCACTGAAGGATGCGATCTTGGCTTTTGAGGCTGTCGAGGAGCGCTTCTCCCCGAGAGCCATTCGCAATCACGCGCTGCAGTTCGACAAGGAGCATTTCAAGAAACGCTTCGCGGGTTTTGTGGATGGCAAGTGGAAAGAGTTCAACTCACGGGCCAGAAACGCGCAGCCGGTGCTTTCGGATTGAGCGAGCCGTTGTTGCGGCGGCGGTCGCATGCCGCTGCGCATCTTGGGTTTTGTTTCCGTCGTTTCCTCAAAGCATAAAGCCCCAATGGATAGGGAGTTTCTCCCGCCGCGTGAAGTGGTTTACTCAGCGATGGCGCGCTGGCTATCCAGCATCTAATTTCGTTCTTCAAGAAGCATGGATTAGTGGGAGGCAGTCATGACGAGACGCACCATCAATCTAGCGCAGTTTTGGTTGACAATCGCTTTGTTCACAATACCAAGTATTTCGTTTGCCGCTGCGGGATACCTCCGTTTTTTATCAGGACACTTCACTCCCGCTGATGTGAGTCTGTATTCCTACTTCCGGCTCACAGTGCTCGTTACGATGTTTTGGGTTCTGATCGTTGACCGCCTGGGCCTCAATCGTATCGAGACTTTGCTGGCGCTCCAAACGGGAATTATAACGGCAGCTAAGGCCACGGTGTATTGCGCGGCGTCACTACTGTGCGTTCTATTTTTCTATCGTGGGATTAGCTTCGCTCGCATTTTTATCGTTCTCGGTTGCGCGTTCATTTTTTTTCTGAGCGTTGCCGTAATTCATATCTTTCGCGGCGTGATCCATATGTTGAAGAAGTTTGCGAACGGTGCTTCGCCAGTTGCCATCCTCGGAGCCGATGGGTTCGCAGTCCGCATTGCAAACCATCTGCGCACGAATCCTTTGACACATTGTTCCGTCGCGTGCTTTGTGACGTTGCCAGACCAGGGGGCTGAAACGGTGGATGCCCCGGTTCTGCAGTGGGATAACCTGGACGAGATCGTCGAAACGTATCACTGCAAAGAGGCGATACTTGCATTGCCGCCGCACCGCTTTGGAGAAGCACAAAGTATCTTCGAGCGGGTTCAGCATCTGTGCATCCCGACACGGATGGCCCTCGACCTGGGCGATGGAGTGTTCGTTCCGAGCAAGCTCTTTGATTTCTGCGGGCTGCCGCTTTTGGACGTAAGACCCTATCCCGTCGAAACTGTGAGCTATGCCATCGGGAAACGCATCTTCGACGTTGTTTTCTGTTGTTTTTTACTCGCCATTTTATCTCCTCTGTTTCTATTGATCATTCTTCTGACCAAGCTTACATCTCGTGGACCGGCATTTTTTGCCCAGGAAAGAGTAAGTTTGAACGGCAGACGCTTCGCGATGCTCAAATTTCGAACAATGTACGTACACGATTCGCGAGAATCTGATACTAGGCACACCGAGCGGGGCGACCGTCGGATCACACCGATCGGCAGGATCCTCCGGCGGACAAGCCTTGACGAGCTTCCGCAATTCATCAACGTCGTGAAAGGCGACATGAGCGTAGTTGGTCCCCGCCCAGAGCTGACATTCTTCGTGCAGAAGTTCCGGCAGGAAATTCCACGATATATGACAAGACATAATATTAAGTGTGGGATAACTGGGTGGGCTCAGATCAACGGACTGCGCGGGAGCGACAGTTCGATCCCTAAGCGAATCCAGTATGACCTGTACTATATGCGGAACTGGAGTCTGGCGCTGGATCTCAAAATCATTTTCTTGACAGTTTTCAACAGTCTCGTGAATCGGCAAGCTTATTAGCTCCAATTGGAGAAGCGCCGCGCTTCGTTCCTGAAATGGGGCAGTCGTTTAGCGCAATGCCTCCCTTTAGGGAGTGATCTCAATGCGAGATCTCATCACTGGCGATGTAGACGCTGCGAGCCCGCTTTCACCTGTGAATAGGTGTCGTGCCACAGCGAGCGCCGCGCGGTTACACCCAGCCCCCGTCAACGACGTAGCATTGGTTCGTTATCGCTCCGCTATCATCAGCCGCAAGAAAGAGGATGAGGCGCGCAACCTCTTCAGGAGCCAAACTCCGCTTGAGAGCCTGGCTCGCCATGATCTCGGCCTCGTATTCCGGCGTCCACCACCGGCGGCGCTGACGCTCCGTCAGAATCGCGCCGGGCAAGACGCTGTTTACACGAATGTTGGATTTCCCGAGCTCGTGGGCCATCGTTCTCGTCAGACCTACGATTGCCGCTTTGCAAGTTACGTAGGCGGGCATTCCGGTCGAAGGAATCATCCAGGCGATCGAGCTCATATTGATGATCGAGCCGCCGCCTGCGGCGATCATGCGCGGAGCAACTGCTTGTATAGCAAAAAACTGATGCCGCAGATTTATTGCCATTCGCCCATCCCAATATTCTGGTGTGACATCGGAATACGAATGGCGATCGTCGCTCGCCGCATTGTTCACGAGGACGTGGACCGCGCCGTGCGTAGCCTCGACCTGCGCCACGGCAGCCCGCAGCGCCGCGATATCGGTCAAGTCACAAGGCAGGAAAACCGGTATGTGCGAGCATCGGGTAGAAAGGTCAGCAATCAATCGCGATGAGGCGTTTGCGTCTATGTCGAGAAACGCTACGCGGGAACCCTGAAGTGCGAACTCTTCAACAACGGCGGCGCCAATCCCCGTCGCCCCTCCGGTTACGAGAATTACTCGCTCGCGTAAGCTTGGATATCTAGCGAACCGTTCTTTTTCTTTCATGCGGAGCTGCCGTCCGATCGAGAGATGGCCAATCCCGGCCCGCGGGTCACGCTGAAAATGATGGTTCTGGTAGCGCCGTTCTGATAATCAACCAGTGTCACTGGTCCTCCAAAGATTCCTGCGACGCAAACGATCCACTCGCAATCACCAAGACTAAAGACTTGCGGAAAGTCCGAGGCTCAATACGTTGCGCGTCCCCCGCTGATGTCAAACACCGCGCCGGTCGTGAACGAGTTTTCGGCGGAGACGAGCCAGGCGACCATGGATGCGATTTCGCCCACCTCCACAAACCTTTCCCGGGGAATCTTCGACAGCATGTAGCGAATGTGTGATTCCGTCATTTGCTCGAAGAGCCCGGTGCGAGCAGCGGCGGGTGTGACGCAGTTCACGCCGATGTCAAATTTTGCAAGCTCCTTTCCAAGGGACTTCGTCAGCGCGATCACGCCGGCCTTGGCGGCGCTATACGCCGAGGCATTCGGATTTCCCTCCTTACCCGCGATCGAAGCCACATTCACTATCCGGCCGTATTTCTGCTGGATCATGTGCGGTACGACGGCTCGGCAGCAAAGGAATATGCCGGTTAAATTGATGTCAATGACTTGACGCCACGCGTCCGGAGGGTAGTTCCAGCACTCCGTGTTCGGCCCGGTGATACCGGCATTGGCAACGAGAATCTCGATGCCCCCCAATTCCTTGGCAGTTTCCGCCGCGGCCTCCTCAACACGTTGAGCGTCGGTTACCTCCACAACCAGCCCGTGAATTGAGCCGTGCCCAGAGAGCTCTTGGACGGTCGAGTCCGTTGCTGCCTGATTTCGGTCCCACACGGAAACCGAGGCGCCAGACTCCAGGAACCGCTCGGCGATGGCGCGTCCAATTCCTTGCGCACCACCAGTGATGACCGCGCGGCGTCCGGCCAGATCAATTCGGTTCATATCCCTCCGGCACAGCTTAGTGGGATTCTCTGGTGACCTTGGTGCCCCGGCATCCCACCAGGAAATCCAGATCAGCCCCCAGGTTGGCCTGCAGTACATGGTCGACGTAAAGCTGCTGGTAACCGCCCTTCATTTCGAGCACCGGTGGTCTCCATTCCGCTCGGCGCCGCTTGAGTTCCTCGTCCCCCACCTCAAGATGCAAGGTTCGTGCTTCCACGTTTAGACGAATCATGTCGCCATCTTTGACCAGTGCCAACGGTCCTCCAACTGCGGCTTCCGGGCAGACGTGCAAAACGACCGTGCCGTAGGCGGTT
>Ga0210400_10001008_pt1 | contig 28903 bp, 25 predicted proteins | sample IncBWH26MmetaG_FD_155456 | JGI IMG/M metagenome (GOLD analysis project Ga0210400, IMG submission 155456) | Forest soil microbial communities from Barre Woods Harvard Forest LTER site, Petersham, Massachusetts, United States - Inc-BW-H-26-M | ecosystem: Environmental > Terrestrial > Soil >... | reverse complement strand
CCCCATAACGTGCTGGAGCAGTTGCGCCAGCCGCTCGAAGAGGGCAGCGTCACGCTGGCGCGCGCCCAGATGACGCTCTCCTTCCCCTCGAATTTCATGCTGATCGCAGCCATGAACCCGTGCCCGTGCGGCCATTTTTCCGATCCCACCCGCGAGTGCCGCTGCACCGGCGGCATCATTCAACGCTACTTGGGGAAGATTAGCGGTCCGCTGCTCGACCGCATCGATCTGCACATTGAAGTTCCCGCCGTCGCGTATCAAGAGCTGCGCGGCCAGCCGAGCGGTATTACTTCGGCCGACATGCGCGCCCGCGTCGAGCGCGTACGCGCCGTGCAACACGCCCGCGGCTACTATAATTCGCAGATTCCGGTTCGCCAGCTCCGGAAAATCTGCGCGCTGGATGACGCCGGGGAGCGTACGCTCGAAATGGCCGTGCGCCGGATGGGTCTCTCCGCCCGCGCGCATGACCGGATTCTCAAAGTCGCCCGCACCATAGCCGATCTGGACGCCTCCGATCGCGTCACTGCCAAGCACCTGGCCGAAGCGGTGCAGTATCGCAGCCTGGACCGCAATTACTGGCAATAGCTACCGGGCTACGGTTAACATGTTCAGGTGACCTCAGCATCCGAACTGCTGGCTCTAGCCAGGATCAACCATAAACGTCTAGCGGAGCTTCCCGGCTCCATTCGCCCGAAAACCCCGGGTGAAGCCTACGTCGTCCAGGACGATCTCGTTGACCGGCTGCTCGCGCACTACGGCGGCAGCGTGATCGGACACAAAATCGCCTGCACCAACGTCACCGCGCAGCGGCAACTGAATGTGGATGCGCCCTTCGCCGGCTGGCTGCTCTCGGCGTTCTTTTTCGAAAGTTCCTTTGAAAAGCCAGCCCGCGTCGAAGCTGCGAAATTCTTTATGCGCGTAGTGGAAGCCGAATTCGCGTTCGAGATGGCGCATGATCTGCCTCCCGCGGCTGCGCCGCGCTCGCGCCAGGAGATCGCCGCCGCGGTGAAAGGAGTCCTCCCCGGCATCGAGATCGTCGACAGCCGGTTCGACGACTGGACCACCATCGGCGCGCCGTCGCTGATTGCCGACAATGCCTGCAACGCGGCCTGGGTCAAGGGCCGCTTGTTAACGGATTGGCAAAGCATCGATCTGGCCGCGCAAGCCGTGCGCGTGATGGTGAACGGAAAGCTGTTGCGTGAAGGTAGCGGCGGCAACGTGCTGGGTCATCCGATGAACGCCCTGGAATGGCTAGTCAACAACCTGAGCGCGCGCGGCCTCGGACTGAAGGCCGGCCAATACATCACCACCGGCGTCACCACCGAAGTCTACATGGCGGAGCGCGGAGATCGCATCACGGCCGACTTTGGACCCGTGGGCTCGGTTGATTTGGATTTTGTGTAGGGCGGGCATGCCGCCCCCTACTCCACGCGAAATGTCTCGCGCTGTTCGGCCGTCTGGCCGCCGACTTTATCGCGCACCGTGACCACCAACGTGTAAGTCGCGACAGGGACGTTCGGATCCAGGTGCAGGCTCAGAGCGCCGGGAACCCGCAGTTGCGGATAGAACGATTCTTTCGATTCCGCGGCGGCCTCCGCCTGCCCGAATAGTTCCTTACCGTCCGCATCCAGCACGGCCAAACCATAGTCCACTGAAAACTTGTGGTTCGCCTCGAATTTATACCCCGCCATCTCAAACCGTGCCCACAGGGTGGCCCCCGGCCGGTACACCACCGGTGGCTTCAATGCCTCCGCGTCAGTCTCATTGCGGAGAAAACGGAAATTTCGAATCACGAATGAAGCACTGGGCTCAATGTTCTCGCCGCGTACGTGGAACTCCAGATCGCCGCTGATTTCCGAGCCTCCCGCCAATTCGTCTTTCACGGTGACCGGGATGTGATAGTTACCTCCGGGGATGAAAGATGGCAGGAGGAACGAAACCACGAATTTCGGGACCCAGTCTTTGTCCTGAGTCCGCAGGGATTCATCGAGCCGGCCGGATTTTGGGGGTTCCACTGGGACGCCGTCCGGATCCATGATCCGCACCTGCCAGGACAGTTTTACGTTGCGGTTGTCGCCCGCTATCTGGCTCTCGAAACCCGCGATCCGGGCGCTGAACCAAACCGTTTCCCCGGGCAGAAACTCATGGGACGCCGGCAGCAACGGGCCGTCCTCGTACTGATGCAAGGCCACGCGCTCGAATGCGAGCTTCGACGCAGCGGGCAAGGCTCCAGCCGACAGTACCACTAAGAGCGCGATCCGGCTTCGGGCGGCCACGCCTCTATTTTAGGTTGTCCGGGGCGATCGGGGCTTGAAGCGGCAAATCGGAATCGATCCGCAGTGGAATCTGGACTGAAGCGTACTTCTCCAGCCCCTCATCGGCGACATCCGGCATCCGGAGTTTGTACGACGTAAGCGGCACGTCGAACAACACGTTGCCCTGCTGGGTCTCCCCGGGACTGATGGTCCTCAGCAAGCCGAACCAGTTTTCCACTCCTTCGCCATTGGCCAGTTCGCGATACGTCTGGCCGTTGCTTCCTTCCAGGGTCAGCAGCGGGATGGAGACGTCCTTACTAGTCGGGTTGGTGACGGAGATTTTGATGAGCAGAAAACGCTGCTCAGGGGAGCGAACCCGGAACGACTCTCCCAACTGGTTTCGCCACGCGCTATCGACGACCGAGTAGGTCAACTGTCCGACTGGGACGCGTTCACCCATGGAATAGTCGGTGTGAGTCTCCCGTGGTTTTCCGCAGCCGGAGGAAAATAGGGCGGCGGAACCCAAAACGGCACACCACAATAATGGTTTGTACATTAAGGAACCCTCCCTAATGTACCGGTTGTCCTATCGGCGGTGCAATAGACCTAATCGGCTAAATTTACTGGGAGCGTGGGTGGAATCGAACCCCAAATAAGGGTTTTGCGGGACTCTACGCCCGGCTTGTGTTACTTCCTGGGAGCCGCGCCGGTGTCCAGCGCACCGGGTTCGCGAATCCGCTTGGTGAAAGACTGCTCTTCGGACGCCACGCAGTAGCCCTGGCGGATTTCGGCGCGGGGCCGCAGCTTGAGAACGCGGGGCAAGGCGATCCAGGGTTTGGCATAGGCCTGCGGATCGTCGATTCTAAGGGTGAAGTTTATCGTATCGCGATCCATGCGCTGGTAGCGTTCTTCCAGACGCATGGTCTCGCTATGGGGAAAACCGGCGGCGCCCAGCCAAGTGCGGTCGTCATAGCCGGTGGAGTCGACGACGAAAGTGGTATCGTCCACCCATTGGCCCGTTGAGTACCCGTACCAGAGGGGATCGGGGTCGGCCGGGAGGGCGCGCCCGTCGGTCCAGATTTCACGGACCACGTGATCGCGCTCAAACATTTGCAGGACGCGGTTGGAGATCTGCGCGAATTCGAAGGGCGTTGGGAAATACAGAATGCGCGGAAAGCCCATGGGGTCGCATTGCAGAATGGGATCGTTTCCGCCGGGCGCCGCTCGTTTTCCATAGCCGGGCTTTTGAAGGTCATAGCGGGCTTTGGCCCAAGTGGTCAAGGGAGGGATTTCGCCGCCGGGCGATTGCTTATCGTCCGCCGACGTTTCGCGCGCCGCCTGTATGCCCCACACGCCGGATAAATCGCGCCGTGGAGCGTTCTCTTTCGATGGAGCTTGGGCATCGGCGAAGGACGATAGCAGCAAGAACAGGATCAGTATTCGCATCGCGTTAAGGAGCCGTCTTATCGATGGTTTTATCGGTAAAGTCCAGTTCGCGGCCGTCGGCGAAGATGACCTTCGTGCCGGGGTCTCCCGATCCGATGTAGGCGACGGGCTGGCCGTTCTTGGCGGGACAGAGAATCAGAGTGACCTCGTCCCCGGCCTTAATCGAACGGCGGGTCCAGCCGGCGCGAGTTAAAATGCCCGGGCTGTTGGTCTCGACACCCCAATTGACGACTTTACCGGAGCTGTCTTTCACGTCCAAATAGATTTGAGAATGCGGGTTGGTCCAGATGAATTCCGTGACGGTGCCTTTAATCCGGACGCGGGCGGTTTCATCGTAGGCGGTGTTTCCGTGATGCGCGAATAACACGGCGGTCGAAAGCAGGAGCGCAAGCAGCGCGAACTTCTTCATACCGACTACTTGGCCGCTCGGCCCGGCAGGTGCGCGGCGTCCTTTTCGTTTTCGTAGCAGATGTGCTCGAAAACATCGGTGTCCGGCATAAGCAGTTCGACGAAGCTGATCGTGAACGGCTTGGTGAAGGCCTTCGGATCGGTAATCGTTGCGGTGACCTCCATGTGGCCGTAATCGCGCCTATGGAAGCGCTCCTCGACGCGCATTTCCTCGCTATGCCCGGTACCGCGCGCGTCAAGCCAGCTCATATCGTTGAATCCCGTGGTGTCGACCACCAGGGTGTCTCCGTCCCACTGGCCGACCGAATACCCCAACCAGGTCGGCGACGGATCGGCAGGATGCTTGCGTCCGTCGGTGAAGATCTGGCGGAAGATGGTCTCCACTTCGTAGAGGAACAGGACTTCGCCGGGAGTCTGAATAACCTTGAAGGGCTCCGGCAGCAGATCGGCGTGGGGCACTCCATCGGGCAAACATCGCAGGTTGGGACCGACCACGCCCGGCAGGCTGTGCAGGCGGATGAGCTCCCGCCCCGCGGGTGTAAGCGGCTCCTCGCCGGCCTTGAAATCGGACAGAATGTTCCGGAAGTATTTCGAATTGGGGGACTCGCCCAATCCATACAGGCCCGGCCCGCGGGGCTCTGCCTCCACCTGCCAGATTCCCGAAAGGTCGGGCTTGCCGTTCACGCGAGCAACCGGCCCGGTCATATTCACCTTGCCATCGGGAGTGCGCGGAGCCCCGGGAGTCGGGTTCTGCCACTGGGCTTGCGCGCACCAGCAAGCTCCCACAAACGCTATTCCAATCCAGACATGTCCACGCATACTGCTGATTAAACCACAAGCGGCGGCGGCTTACTTGGAGCTCAACACCAGACAATTCCCATCCACGTCTTTGAAAATGGAGGTCGTGCCGTAAGGCTGACGCTTTGGCTCCAACACGAACTCCACGCCCTTTGCTTTAAGCTCACGGGCCGTGGCCTCCACGTCGTCACTCCACAGCGTGATGTTCAACTGTCCGCCGGGCTTAAGCTTGTCGCCAAATTGAAATAGCACGATCCTCGTATCGGCGCCAGGAATACCGAGTTCGAGCCAGCGCTGCTTTTCGCTGAACGGCTGATCGGTGAGAAGGCGGAAACCCAATACCTCCGTGTAAAAGGCAAGCGCCCTATCCTGATCAGCCACCGGGATGCTGACAAACTTGACGCCTCGGATCATTTGAACTCCTAGCCGGCCTCACGCCAACTGGCTACGGATGCCAACTTCCATTCAACGGCATCTATCGCATCATTATGTTCGGTTCGCATAGGATTTACAAGGGCTTATGACTCATAACTACTATAGTGATATGTACCATATCTCGATTGACGACTACGTGGTGGATGTCCTGCTGCCTGACCTTGCCGGTCATGACCGATCCCCGGCGGCATTCCTGGTCTACCTAATACTCTGGACGCACTTGTTCCGCTCGGAGCGTCGCGCGATCGAGGTGAGCCTCCAGGGTCTGTCCGCTCAGACGGGCCTTTCCAAATCCGCCGTGCAGGCAGCCATCCGGCTTCTCCGGAACCGCTCGCTGATCAGGGTTACAAAGGCTTCTCCCACCGCGGTGCCTCAATATGAGCTGGTTCGCCACTGGCTCCGCCGGCGTGCGAAGAAGTCGTGAATCCTGGCTGGTGGACTGCGTTCGAATTCAGCGAGGGCCGGTTACCGGTTGGCCCCGAGCCACGTGTCCATGCCCTTCGCTGGAGATGAAGGCGCGGATTTGGATGTAAGGCCGGTGCGGATTGGATTCGTTTAACGTGGAGCGGATCCAACTCTCGTCATACCAACGATCGAAGGGCGGATATTCGGCCCGGCGCAATTCAATTTCCAGTTGCTCGAGCGACGCGCTTGCGTCGCGGACCAGTTGCCACCGCCGCCGTGCGTCTGACTCTCGCAGCGCCTCGTCAAGCTTAAGCGCCGCCTGCGTCTGGCGCTGGGCCACTCGCAGGCCGAGGGCTACGTCCACGGAAAAGAATCGCTGTTGCGAAGGCGACATCCCGATTTCTGCCCGCGTCTCCGCCGCGAGGGCCTGATCCAACCGCGGCTTTTGCGACTGGAGCTGCGTGAGCCTGCCCGTGTCCAGAGCTGGATACGTGTCGCCGGCGACCTTACGATAAAGCTTGTCGAGCAGCTCCTCGATGGCATCCGAAGCGATCCACAGCTTGTCCGGCGTGTTGATCGTATCGAAGTACTGCTTGTATGCTGCCTGAGCGGGCTGCGCCGAGTTCGCGAAATATTCGCGCGACCACCATGTCAGGTAGCGTTCTGCGGGCTTGGACGCGGCGTAGACGGCGGGCGCGTCCCAGGTGATGTCCGCCAGCATCCGCGCGCCCATGACGTAATCGCGTAGCTCCGATACGTTCACCAACATGTATTCGGTGGCTCCGGATTTCACGATATTCCCGAATTGCTCCGCAATAGTCGAAGGCGCTACCACGTGCGTCAACTGCTTGGTGAGCTTGCCGCCCAGATAAGCCAGGTGATAATAAACACCATGTTTCCGGCCGCCCGACTCCACCGGCAGCGCGCGCATATGGCCGTCATTGTCGTCCGGCCACACGATGATGACATCCTTGGGCAGGTCAAACGCCGCGGGATTGTGCTGGTACTGCGGGAGCATTTCCGAATACATGGTGAAGTGGAATAGTGGAGCCTTGTCCGGTGGAAGAAGACCGCGGACCATGGCGACCTGCTCATTGATCACATCGCGAAACGTTTTTGCCTTGTCATCATCGGTCGTACCCGCAGGAAAAGTAAAAGGGCGGTCTTCGGTGCCGCGCATGCCGACCGGCCAGATCACGTTCAGTTCGCGGTTTTCCAGGACCCCGGCGCGCCAATATTTGAGCATGCCTTCGCGGTTCGTAAACCAGTTCCACTCCGGCCGGACGCCGCGTTCGGCAGCCAGTTTGAACCGCTCCAGCCCGTACGGATTGGAAACCAGGATGTCGTAGTGGTGCGACGTGTAGTAGAGTCCCCAATCGCTGGCCAGCTTCTGCACTTCATACCGCCGGTGAACTCGAACGTACGGAGCCACCATGTTCATGCGCAAGCGCAGCGCGGTCTCAAAGAACCTCTTGTACCAGTCCAGCGGGACATCGCCGGTTTGAAGTGGATATCCGTTGGAGTCGAAAGGCCGCGGCAGCAGGTCTTCGTCATCGTGGAAAAAGCCGCGATAGCGAAAGGTCGGAGGAGCTTGTGCGAAGCTGGTGCGTTTGAGAACGAGCGGATCGCGATGCTCGGGCGTGTACCCGGTCCAGATATAGAGCGGATCGATGCCCAGGCGCTCGGACAAGGTGTACGCGGCAAAGGCCGTGCCGCGAGGGTTCGACCCGACCAACCAAACGGTACGGCCGGCCGTAGCGATCCGGTAGCTCTCCCATTGCCCCCGTAGCGCTTCAGCATCGATCGCGGCGGGCACCTCTGCATTGCCCAGGGTTACCAGCCGGATACTGACTCGATCGCCGCTCGGCCTATCCACAACCGGAGGCGTTCTTCCGCTGATCTTCTCGATGTCGCCCGCCAGAAAAGCCGCGGCCTGCCGCACCGCCGTGGTCTCATTGCCAGCAACGACGATTTCGGCCGCGCCATCTCTTCCGGCTAGCGTCAAATCGCCCTGCGCCGCGGGTCCAGTCTGAACCCACAAGCCGCGAAGGGACGTGGTCCAGGGAGCGATTTGAGCTGTCGCCTGGATGGAGAGTGCGCAGAGCAGAAGAAAGAAACACGGAACGGCGGGAACTTGGCGTGACTTCATGGATTCCTCGGCAAGCCCTGGGGCTGATCGTTCTATACTGTAACTCCGATTAGCAGTGTCTTGTAGGAGGCGGGCCTCACCTTCCTTTTTCAATCGCACGGTCGCTAACGTGCGGGTTCCTTGCTATCCTTCCCAAAACGAATGCTTGTCACGGTTCAACAACACATTTTGCAACAGCAGGAAGATCAGTTCCCGGCCGCCCGCGGCAATTTTTCCTCACTGCTCTCCGGCATGACCCTCGCCACCAAAATGATTCAGGCCAAGATCCGCCGGGCGGGATTGGTGGACATTCTCGGCTCCGCCGGCGCGACCAATGTCCAGGGCGAGACTCAACAGAAACTCGACGTCTATGCCAACCAGGCCGTCCTTCATTGTCTGGGCGCGCGCGAAAGCGTCGCCTTCCTGGTCTCGGAAGAAAACGAACAGCCTGTCACCATCGACCGCTCCGAAGGCGGTAAGTACATCGTCGTCTTCGACCCCCTCGACGGCTCATCCAACATCGATGTCAACGTGAGCGTCGGCACCATCTTCTCGATTTTGCGCCGTCCCGAGGGGACCCACGGTGAGGCCGCCGTTCTGCAACCCGGCTGGAAACAGGTGGCCGCCGGGTACGTGGTCTACGGCTCCTCCACGATCTTTGTATACACCGCGGGACAGGGCGTCTACGGCTTCACGCTGGAACCCGAAATCGGCGCTTTCATACTCAGTTTCGCGAACATGAAAATGCCGCTGCAGGGCGATACGTACTCCGTGAATGATGCGAACGCTGACGGCTTTCCAGAATCCTACCGAACCTACCTGGGCCGATTACGTTCGCGTGGCTACGGATCGCGCTACATTGGCTCGCTGGTGGCGGACTTCCACCGCACGCTCCTCAGGGGCGGTGTGTTCCTCTATCCGCCCACGAAGAAGAATCCCAAGGGCAAACTGCGCCTGCTCTATGAAGCCAACCCGCTTGCCTTCATCGCCGAACAGGCCGGTGGCCAAGCTATCTCCGGCAACACCAGAATCATGGATATCGAGCCCAAGACGATTCACGAGCGCACACCACTCATCATTGGCAGCACTACGGAAGTCGCCGAATTCCACCAAATCTACAGCGCGGATGCAATCCGGCAGTCTGCGGACTGAAGGGGCGAGGCCGCTGGATTCAATACATCAATCGCACGCTTCGGTGATGCAAATGGAATCCAGCGTGCGGCCCACAGGCGGCGCGGGAAGCCCGGCGGCGATCAGCAATTTGCGCAGGAGAAGCCCGGTCTCGGGATGCGCGATCGCCGATTGCACGCCGACGCGAACCAGTCCATCGGCGTAATCGACCGGTTCCCAGGTGTGGACGGCTAGTTTGCCGCCACGGTTGTCCGTGTTCCCGTAATCCCGCATGTTGAGCTTGGCGCCATGGTCGGCGAGAACCTGCACCACGGCCGTGGCCCCCTTGTGTGCGGCGCCGTGCAACGCGACACGCCCGGTGTCGGCCTGCGCATTCGGGTCGAGACCGAGGTCCAGCAGCAACTTCACTGCTTCCAGCGTTTGCTCCGGCGACCACTCGTAGGTGATGCCCTCCACCCAGCCGATTCCGGCGGCCACGTGCAGCGCCGTCACATGCAGCGCCGTGTCGATCTTTGGATCAGCGCCGTGGGCCAGCAGGAGTTTCATCAGGACGATGTCGCCGGACTGGGATGCGCGCAGAAACGCCGTTGCGCCGTTCTCATCCAGCCACTGGTTGGTGAAAACCGTACGAGTCTCGGTGCTGTCCTTCATCCGGGCGTTTACGTTGGCCCCCTTGTCGAGAAGGAGCTTGATGAACTCCAGATGATCCATGTCGCCCTTGCGGACCGGATAATCTCCGGATTCGATATTGCGGTTATCGGTCGCGAGATACAGCGGCGTCCACGCGCCCTTGTTGGCGAGATTCACATCGGCGCCATGGTCCAGCAGATACACTCCGAGCTTGTAGTACCGGTTTTGCGTCGCGACCAGCAAGGGGCTCCAGCCATACGCGGTGACCTGGTTCACGTCCGCTCCCGCCGCCAGCAGGACTTTGACGGAATCGAGGTCGTTGGAGCGGACCGCATAGACCAGCGGCGTCAGCCCGCCACCGTCCTTGACGGCCGGCCGGCCCCGGAAGCCACCGAACGCTGCTACCGCCGCGTCGTCGTTTTGATCGAAGCCCTGATCATTGCCTTGATTGGCGCCTGCCGCTGCCGCTGCGCCGCCCCGACCGCCTCGGCCGCCTCCACGCCCCCCGGGCGTCGCCGCAGCAGCTCTGCCCCCGCCAAGCGGGGGCGAAGCTTGTCCGGCAGCGCGTGCCGCGCCCTGCGCCGCGACCTGCTTCCTTGGATCGCTGGATTTTCCGAGCGCCGGCCCTCTTCCGCGTTCGGCCAGATCCGACTGGGCCTTAATATCCGCGCCGCGCTGGATCAGGAGCTGGATTGCGGGTGCATGGCCTTCGTCCGCGGCCCACATCAAGGGGGTGGTTCCGCGCAGGGTTTCCTTTGCATTCACCTCCGCGCCGTGGTCAAGCAGCGCCTTTATTGCATCGACATTTCCGGTACGCGCCGCTTCCATGAGCGGAGTCCTTCCCAGAGGGAGCTTCTCATTGGGATCAGCGCCGCCCTTGATCAGAGCTTCAATGACAGGGGCATCTCCGTTGACGCTCGCCAGCCACAACGGCGTGGCGCCCTCGCGGTTGGCGGCCTTGGCATTCGCGCCCGCGCGAATCAGGAGGTCGACCATCTCCTTGTCGGATCGGAACACCGCCCAGTGAAGCGCCGTAGCGCCATCGGCCTGGGGCGCATTCACGTCGGCGTGTTGCTCCAGCAGCTTCCGCGCGGCCGCCTTATCCCCAGCCATAACTGCGTCGGCAACGTCGGACTTTGCGGCGGCCAAGCCGGCCATCGACGTCACTAGGAACAACGGCAGGAAGATACGTTTCATATGTTTCCCACTACAGATTTTCCAGCCGGCCCGTGCTGTCGCCAATGCTGTCCTGGTGAATGTCGTACATATCGAGCACGCTCAACAATAGATTGCCGGTCGGTATGGTCTTGGACGGATATGCGAGATGACGCCCGCCCTTGAGTTTCCCGTTCAATCCGCCCACCAGCACATGCGGCACGTCATAGTGAAGGTGCTGATTGGAGTTCCCCATGTTGGTGCCATAGAGGACCAGGGAATGATCGAGCACGGTGCCGTCGCCGTCGGGAGTTTTGGCCATCTTTTCGATGAGATGCGCCAGCATTTTGACATGATACTGGTTGATTTTCGAGAGCAGGGCAATATTCCTCGGATCTTCGCCGTGGTGCGACACGCCGTGGAAACCCGAGGTAGGCGCTTCGCTTTCGGGGTAAGTCCGGCCGGTGAGGTCGCGGGCAAACAGCAGCGTGCCCACGCGCGTAATATCCGCCTGGAAGGCCAGGGCCATCAGATCGAACTGCAGTTTAATGTGTTCGTCGAAGGTTTGCGGCACGCCGACAGGCACACTCATATCGGTCGGCGCGACCGTCGAGGCCTCCATGGCAATGTCCAGCCGGCGCTCGATTTCGCGTACATCCTCGGTGTACTGATCGAGGCGGTTGCGGTCGTCGGCGCCGACTTCGCCGCGAAGACGGGAGAGACTACCGGTCAGGGAGTCCAAAATACTGCGGTCCCGCTTTCGCCGCGCGGCCCGCTGGTCCGCCGAGCTTCCGTCTCCGAACATGCGCTCGAACACCACCTGCGGATTCAGCTCCATCGGCAGCGGATCGGTCGGCGAAGACCAGGAAATCGTGTTGGTGTAGGTGCAACTGTAACCCTCGCCGCAGTTGCTCGAATTCGCGCCCGGGTCCTCGACCGCCAGCTGCATGGAGGGCATCAGGTTACCCTGGCCGATCTTTTGCGCGATCAACTGGTCGATGGTGGTACCCGCGTACACGTCCGCTCCGGCGGTCTTCTTGGGTTTGTTTGCGCACAGGAACGCCGCGGCCACCCAGTGATCGGCGCCCGTCGCGCCGGGAGGCGGTTCCGCCGACCGGGAATGCAAGCCGCTCATAATGACGGCCTGATTCACGAAGGGTTCCAGCGGTTTCCAATTGAACGGAAGAACCGCGTCCAGTTTGCCTTCGGTGCTGGGGACCCAATAGCCGGGAGCCATGCCATGCGGCACGAAGCAGCCGACAAACCGGGGCTTCGGCGTGGCCGCCGTCTGCGCCAGCGCCGTCGAGGCCGGAATCATCGCGTCGAGCAAGGGCAGGGCGAGCGTCGCACTGGCGGATTTCAGAATGGTTCTGCGGGAGATGTGCTTTTTCGTAATGAACATGAGTGTCTCCTGTCTAAATCTAACGACTGGCCACCGGCCCCTTGCCGCTGACCGCTGTTTTCTGGTTCATCTGGAACGTGTCGCTCTTCACGATACCCATTAGGAGGGAAGAGAATTTGTACTGGTTGTTCGCCGAATCGCGCACGATCGACCGCACCAGCGGCATGTCCTGATACTCTACTCCGCGTCCCAGCGAGTAGGTGAGCAGTTTCTCGGTCACTACCCGCGCGAATTGATCGGAGCGGCGCACCAGCGAATCGCGCAAACTCGCGATGCCGTCCACTTTGGTCCCGTCCACCAGGACGCCGGATGCGTCGATAGGGCTCTCTCCATCCTGCACGCGCCAGGATCCGACCGCGTCGAAGTTTTCAAGCGCCAGTCCGATCGGTTCAAAAATCTTGTGGCACGACGCGCAGGACGGATTGGTGTGATGCAGTTCCATAATCTCGCGCATGGTCGGCGCTTTCGCGTTGCCTGTGGAGTCCACCGGCTTTTCCTTGATCACAGGCACGTTCGGCGGCGGGTCCGGCGGGCTGACACCGAGGAACGTCTGCAGGAACCACTTACCTCTGGCGACCGGCGACGTGCGAGCCGCATTCGACGTCACGGTTAATAGCGCGCCCTTGCCCAACAGGCCGCGGCGCATATCAAGCTCCGCGGGCAACGTGACCCGGCGGAACTGCGGGCCATAGATGTTCGGAATTCCGTACTGCTTCGCCAGCCGCTCGTTCACGAAGGTATAATTCGCGGTCAGCAAATCCAGGATGCTGCGATCCTCATGAGCAACACTGCCGAAAAACAGTTCAATCTCACGCTGGTAGGCCGCTCGCAGATTGTCGTCGAAATCCGGGAAGAGATTCACAACCGGCTCGCTGGTTTTGAGCGAGCGTACGCCCAGCCACTGCCCGGTGAAGTTGTCGATCAGCGCCTCGGACTTGGGATCCGCCAGCATCCGGCGCACTTGTTTTTCGAGCACCGCTGAGTCCTTGAGTTTGCCTTGGGCAGCCAGATCGATCAACTCGTCGTCGGGAACGCTGCTCCACAAGAAGAAAGACAGCCGGGAAGCCAGCGCCAGTTCGCTGATGCGGTATGGTTTTCCCGCAGCCAAAGCGCCGGGCTCGGGCTCGCTGCGATACACGAATTCCGGATCTGCCAGCACCCGCTGCAGCACTGCTTCGATACCGTCGTCGAAGCTCCCGCCATCGGTCCGGGCGGACTGATAAAACGCCGTCAGCGCCCCGATGTCCGAAGGCGTGGCCGGACGGCGGAACGCGTGCTTCACCAGCCCGGATGCGATCGTGCGCGCGCAGGCTGCTTCGTCCTTCGCGGTGTCTTTACCGGATGTTGGGTGGCACACGAGAATCTTCTTGCGGCTGGCCGTATCGCTCGCGCCCGCGGCGTTGTAGGGGCCTTCAATCCAGACCTGGCCCACGTGCGGATAGAACAAAAAACCCGGTATGGAGCCCGGCGTGTTCATGGTCCGCTGAAACGGCCGGTTCAGTTCGCTCCCCGGCACGTCGTTGGTGGCCAGGAATGTCACACCCACGGTGTGTAGCCCTGCCTTGACCGGTATGCGTGGAGTGGACTTACCGTTGCCGGTCGTGTTCGCGATTTCCTTATCCCAATCGAATAACTTCACCCGCTCGCCGTCGACGGTGACCTCGAGCTGCTCGCCCTTGACGCCACCGAGGACCGCCTGGAAGTAACCCGTGACGCCTTTTACTTTGAACGTATATTGGCCGTCGGCGGGGAACTGATATTTGATCAGGATTCCGCCGCGGGTTCCGAACGGCAGCCCCTCGATGTGATAGTTCTGCGCGGTGTCCGCGGGCACCTCGAAAACGGCCTGCGTCGGCGCCGATATATCGCCAATCGCCAAGCGGCTGATCTTTCCAGCAGCCGACAAATACGCCTCCATCAGTGCCGGAGACAGCGTCAGCGCACCCGCGATGTTGTCAAACCCGTGCGTCGAATCGTCGGGAGGCAGGAACTTGGTGGCGTCCACTTCGAGACCCAGCACGTCGCGAATCGCATTCGTATATTCAGTGCGGTTGAGGCGGTGCATGCCGGGCGGCGTCAGATTGGGTGCGGAATCGCGATCAAGTTCGTTCTCCATGAAAGAGACCAAGGATCCGAGTACCGGCGCATTCGGACGCGGCATACCCGAGGGAGGCATCATTCCGGCGCGCAGCTTGCGCACCACTTTTTCCCACACCTCGGCGTGGTCGCGCATTTGAGAGAGATCCAGCTGGTCGAGCGAGAGTCCCGCGGTTTGCAGGCGCTTATTGTGGCAAGTGACGCAATACTGATCGAGGAGCGCGCGCGCGGAAGCGGCCGTTGTTACGGGCGCGGGCACCGCGGAAACCTGCGCAGCCTGCTGCGCATGAGCGATCTGGAGATAACCCGGCACGGCGACGAACGCCAGCGCCGCCCCAACCGTCAGCACGCAGTTTCGACGCGAATGGTTCTTCTTGGCGCCTGGGCGGCGAAGTCCGCTCTTGCCTTTACTCATTTGCCCTCCAGGATCGTGGCCTTCCGCTAGGTTCCGGCAGCTCCGCCGACCTCTAAGTCAAGATAATCAATAGTTTCGCCGGGCGCAAGCCCACCCGCATAGTGCCATTCGGCCGGGCGAACAGAAAGTCGTTTATCGGGTTCGCTGCACTGGCTTGGCAAACTTTGCTGCGTCCACCGGAACGTTGGGCTGGACCTCGGTCAGCGCGTACTCTTCCTGCCCGCTGACCCAGCCGTAGACCCATTTAAATGGCATCATGACGCCGTTCACCGCCCGGTAATCCGAGAAGTCCATTTGCGTCGGAACGCGGCCCATCGCCGATGCGGCGTAGCGGACCATCCGCGTCAGCAGGCCGGTCTGCTTGTCGAAGTAAAACGTCGCGACCAGGCCGTTAGCGCCGGTTCCTTGAACCACGTACACGCCCTTTCCGTCCAGAGTGGTTGGATAGCTGACGCGCCAGGAGCTGAAGAATTGCTTCAGCCCGCCTGGAAACGCCAATTGCGCGTCCAGCTTGGCCCCTTCGAGCGCGCTCGCGTTGAGCGGATATTCCCCCACCACCGTAAGCGGCAGCATCACCCACGCCGCGCGGCCATCATAGGTCCTGGCCATGTCCCCTTCTCGCTGGTGGACGAGCGTGGCGAGCAGGTTCGGCGCTTTCGCGGAGATCTCCGTAGGATCCTGGTTGACTTCCCCGAACAAATGACTGGTCCCCTTGGCGGTATAGCTGGTGAGTTGGGCCAGCCGGGCGCCCCCGCCCAGGGCTTGGATATATTTGTCGAGAATCTGATCGGCGGGAGGTGTACCGGCATCGGCCGCGGGAACCGCCGCCAAGATGTCGTTGGGCGTGAAAGCCGGCGTGCCGTAGATCGTATCGATGGGAGGCGTGACCGCGGGGCTTTCGCCGCCGCGATGGCAGGTCCAGCACGTCACCATCTGGCGTCCATTGAAGTTCTGCTGATTGATGGTGCTCACCATCTGGATCATGCGCCGCGCAATGACTTTCTTCGGCGGGTCGGCTTCCCATTTCGGATTGGAAGTGCCCGCACCGGTATGGCAATCCTTGCAGCAGTAGCTCAGGGCGGCCGTAAACAGGCCCATGGTCCCCATGAACTCGTCCACAGGAATACCTTTCAGGACTTGGATATTCTTGAACGCTCCCTCGGACATCTGCCCGGGCTGCGCGCCCTGAGTCGGAGCCTGCGCGAAGGCGTTCCCCTCGAAAGGCAGCGCGGACCACGTTTTTTGCTTGAGGTTGCCGAGCACGCCGAAAACCGTCACGGCAACAAACAGGGATAACAGTTTCTTCTTCAAGATTTTTCCTCAGTGGAATGGACTCCAGGACCCCTGCGTTTCCGTAAGGGCTGCGTCCGTAAGGCTGTTTCCCGCGTTAAACCGAACCCGGCTAGTCGAAGGTGCCTTTCCAGGTCCAGCCGTCTGACGGGCGCTTGATGTTGATCATCCGCAGGCGGTGATCTTCGGGATTCCGACCCGGCTGGCCGATGACGACGACATGATCGCCCGGTCTCAGGGTGTCGCGCTGGACACCGGAGGCTCCCAACTGCCCGCCGGCGGCCCACTCCACTGCCCAAGTGATTTCCTTGCCCTTGTCGTCCTTGGATGTTAACTGCAGGAATGAATGCGGGTTCCGGTATAGGAACTGCAGCACGTCCGCCTCGACCGTCATTTTTTGATCCTCGAGGTAAGTGGACGCAAACGAGTGATGTGCGTAGGCTTTTACGCCCAGCATGCTCACTCCTGCCAAAACGAGAGCGAATAGTTTGCTTTTCAAGCTGCCTCCAACGTGACTAGATTATATCTCAACTGTGCCTTACCCATCGACTTCCGCCTTAGTTACCTCCGGCCTGGTTACCGCAGTTCAGTTTGCACTTGGCCGGAAGCACGAACTTGTCTTTGATCTTGTCGCGAAACTCCGGATACATGGTTTGCGCGCCGCCCATCTCAGCTTCCTCGGGAATGCCGTAATACTTGGTCATTTCGGCGGTGTAGGGGTTTTTCCCAGGAAGATAGTGGGGTACCCTGCCCGACTCCACGCCTTCATCCCCGACGATGCAAGGCGGGCCGCCGATGGCAACCGGGTTGGTGCTCAAGTTGTAGGACCGCGTCAAAATGTACGGTTCGGTTAAGTACACCGGGTCGTCCATGATCAAAGCCAGGGTCATCATATCGCCGTGCCGCAGGAAATGCGTCGTGATGGTGGCCTGGTCGCTGCTCGCCGCACCGTTGCGGCGAATATATCCGGTCTTTAAATGCGTGGTCGTGGCGATCAGTTCGTTGCCATTCCAAACGCCGGTGGTGAAGCCGGTCTGATCGTGCGGAGCATTCTTCGAGGGATGCGGACGCCCGTCCATGTAGATGGTCATGGGCGCGCGGGTTTCCCACGCCCCGATCATCCATGCCTGGACTCTGCCGGTGAGGGGATCGGGCACGGCCCACATCCTGAGGCTGAACGGCCCGGCCGCGATATGCCACTGGGTTTGGAACCAGCAGATTCGCTCCGGCATGGAAATGATCGACTGCGAAAAACTCAAGGCTTTGGCGCGCCCCGATTCATTGAAGGGGATTCCCGCCCAATCAGCGGGATACGGACCGCCGCCCCGCTCCAAAGAGTCCTCGTGGTTAATAGCCGCCCAAGATCCGGACAGATCGATCTCCGCCATGGCGGGAAAGCTCACGCATAATAACGTCGCCAAACTTACGGTAGTGATATTGAGTTGAATTTTATGAAGGCTCATGTTGGCTCTCCTTTCTTACCATTTGGCCGAGCATGCCGTGGGATTCCATTTGGCGTCGCTCGCCTCTTTCTTGTACTGAGAACTGATGACAAATGGCTGGCGCAGATACACCGGGTCGGTCGTCACGATGGAGGCGATGATCAGCGGATCCCCGTTGGGCTCCTTGATCATGTCGAAGTACTCCGTGAGGGTGGTTTTGTCGCTGTATGGAACACCGTTCTTGCGCAGAAAACCAGCCTTGAGGTTGGAGGTGGTGACTTTTAGCGATCCATCCGTCGCCCCCCGTCCCCCGCCGCGCACCCACTCAGCCGTGGAGTCTCCCTGCAGCGTCGGCGGCCCCCCAGCCAGGGGCTTCCACTCGCCGAAATGAAAAACACGAGTCTGCTTGCCGGTATCGGATTCCATCCGCAGCGTGTTGTCGTCCAGCCAGGAGATGCGAAGGCGTCCCGGCACGCGCAACAGCGCCGGCGCTCCATACGACTTGCACACGTCGCCGGATGCTTCTTCCTTGGCCGGATCCCAGGCGTCGGCGATTTTACGCGCTTCCGGCGTCATCGGAACACCTTGGTAATCGCCCTGCGAGGGCGTGACCATGCGATAGCGCCAATCCTCCGTGATCATGGAAACCCAAGTGCCGGTCAGGTCGATCGCCGCCCCCGCCTTGCCATTCTGTGGCGCGGCTGCACCACCGCCCCGCCCGCCACGGCCTTGCGCGTAAAGCCCGGGTTGCGCCATCAGCAATCCCAGAAACAACAGCGTCAGGAAAGTTTTTCTTGGTTGCATGGCGTCCCTATTTCTTCGCGATCAGACTCTTGTAAACGGACTCGATGAACGAGTTCGTGACGCCCTCTTGCGTGCCGTACCTCGTCTCAAACGGCAAGGCCGGGTGCGCCGCCTTGATCTGATCGAGCGTCTTTCCCTGCTTGATCAGATCCGCGACCACGTCGCGGATGAGCACCACCATGTCGCGGTAGTCCACAACCTCCATCTGCTCGCTTACCCGCCCATGACCGGGAATCACGTACGTCCCCACGTCCTTGTAGATATAGGGGGTCGGCGCAATCGTCAAGTCGATTAGCCTGTTCAGCGCGTCGATCTCTCCCTGAATGCTCCCGCCGTTCGCAAGATCGATCACCGGAAAGCGGGTGGTGTCCATCACGTCTCCGGCAACCACCACATCGGAGCGGCGGAACAATACGAAGGTGTCCTGATTGCTGTGAGCAGCGGGCTGGTACAGAATTTCGATCCCCTCGTCGTTCATGCGCAGCGCCTTGCGGTTCTGGAGGAAAGCCTCCGTTGGCCAGGCATCGCCGGGGTAGGACGGTTTGGCGTCACGGGCGCTCATCCGGTTCAGGATGCTTTGATGCGCAAGAATCGACGCAGAGCCTCCGTTGGTCATGGTCCCGGCCACTCCCGTATTGCCGAGCGCATTGGTGAAAATGGTGAATCCGGATTTGGCGAGCTTTTCGTTGCCGCCCACGAAATCGGCGTCCGCGTTGGCATCGATGACGTACCGGATCGGCAGCTTGGTCAGAGTCTTGAGGACCGCCATGACCTGGGCGGATGCGGCTTCGCTGCCGGCATTCACCAGCACGATGCCATCGGAGCCGATCTGGACCCCGATGTTTCCGCCAGCCCCGGCGATCATGTAGAAGTTCGGCCGAACCTGCACGACGTCCAACCCGCCGTTTTCCGGTTCAGCGGCTTGGCCGGAGAACGCTCCGCACACCATCCATCCGAGACCGGCGGCCACGGTCCAGCATGTTATCCCGCTTGTGAAAATCCGCTTCACTGTTTTACTCCGTCCTGTTCCGATATCCCTGAATCACCGGGCCAACGCTCCGCGGCGGTCCTGTCCAGCCGGCATTGTTGCCCCTCGGAAACTGCTCAAAGCGATGACAATTCAGCCCAACTCTGGGTCGTCGGAATCGTACCATATCGTCCGCCTACCTGCAAGAGACGGCGGCTACAGCAGCGGGCTAGCGTTTATCGACCACCATCACACCGCCCTTGACCACCACTTTCGTTTTCAGCCAGTTCCAATAACCTTCCCGTGGATCGCCATCGAGAAGAATGATGTCGGCTAGCTTGCCCGCCTCCAGCGTTCCGAGCTGGTCGCCCATCTGGATGTAGGACGCCGTATTCGGCCCCATCATCTTGATCAGATCCTGCGTCGAGAACATCACATTGAGCATCTTCAGTTCGTGGTCCAGCCCGGCCTTCGGGTCGTATGTCGTATCGGTACAATATCCGAGGATGACGCCTGCATCCCAGACGGTACGCGCATTCACCGGCATGTAGCCCGCTTCCTCGCCGAGGCGGACCCCGTCGACGATTCCCTCGGGCCACGCCTTCCCATCCCGGAACCGCGCCTTGTTGTCATCCGCAAAAACCCCGAATACTGGTGAGCCGAAGCTGACCGTCCCCAGCACCTTCGTGCCGGCGGCCGCAACTTTTTTCGCGTCCTCCTTGCTGACCCAATCTTTATTGGGGAGGTGAACCAGCAGCGGCACACCGGCTTCCACGGCGGCCACCATGGCCTTCGAACTGACAGCGTGAACCTGGACCATCACGCCGACTTTCTTCGCCTCGTCCACCACCGCTTTCAGAACTTCGATTTCTTTCTCGCTCGGCCCCGGGATCGGAGTAAGGGCTATTTCCCCCGTAAACTTGATTCCCATCTCGGCCATCTTCCGTATCTCGGCGCGAGCCATTTCCGGATTGTTATTGGCCAGCCTAAGGGAGCCGGACGGAATGATTCTCGGTCCATTGATAACACCCTTGTCGATATGATCCCGGAGTGTGATGTTGCCTTCCGCCGGACCGCCTCCCGACAGGATGGTGGTGTAACCGGCTTCGAGAAGCGCCTGCATCTGCGCCTTCTCGTTGGGTCCCGTATTGATGTGCCGGTGGGCATCGATGAACCCAGGCATAGCCGTCATGCCTTTGGCATCGATTGTTCTGTCAGAGCCGCTCTTACCACTCGCAGCGGATGGCGCGCCCGGAGCCACGGAAACGATTTTTCCCGCGCGCACCACGATCGATCCGCGTTCGATCGCTCCATTCGCGATGATGATACGCGCATTGGTGATCGTCAGGTCCTGCGCAAAGAGCGACGCAAGCGCTCCCAACGGCAGGCAGGCAAGAAATCTCAATGTCTGTCGTGTCATTTGATTCTTTCTCCGGCGTCAGTTGACGAAGCAGCACCCACCATATGTGAAGTAATGATATCTGACTGGGTCAATCCTGCGAGAGGATGATTGCGGTATAGGGTCCCAGGCCGACGCTGCCGCTGAAGGGCATGTTGTCTAGCGGGTTGCCGGCGGCCTCGATATCGTAGCTCGACCAGTTTCCGAAATCGGAGCTGTAGCCGCTCCAATCGCTGTTGAAACGCACTCGCCAGCGGCCATTGCGCGGCAATCCGATCGTGTAGCTCGGGTATGCCTGGTTCGCAAAATTCAGGACTACGACTACATCGTCACCAGCCCCGCCTTGATCCCAACGGTGGAAGGCGAGGACCTTGGCCCCATCGTTCGTGTGGAACACGTTCGTGTTTTGGCCGCGGAGGCCGCGAGTGGTGTTGAACCAGTTCTGCCGAAGGCGGATCAGGTCGCGATAGAGCTGGAGGATACCGGCGTAGGTGGTGGCTTTCGACCAGTCGAGTTCCTGCGGGTCGTTATGAAACCAGCCGTCTTCGAGGAATTCCTGCCCCATGAACATCATCGGGATTCCGGGGCTGGTGAAGACCAGAGCGGCGCCAAGAGTAGAACGCTTCTTCGAATACCAACTGGCGGCATTGCCGGGCCAGATCATCTCAGGAACGCGCGCCTGGCCGTTCGAATCGGCATCATGGGACTCGGTATAGATTACACGCTCGAAGGCGTCGCCGTTGTATGTCTGCGCGATTACGTCGCGCAGCGCAAACATGTCGCGTGAGCCGTCATCGGGTCCGATGATCGCCCCACGGACGGTCCACAGGAACGCCGCGCCCCACTGGGCACTGAATCCGGCGCCCCCGGATCCGGTGTCCTTGGTGATCCATTCGTTATCCTTTAAATCTTCCGCAATGGAGATCTTCCACGGCTGGCGCTCCCTGATGAGAGAGTTGATCCACTGCATGAGACTCCAGCCATCGGGCAGATCGTCGGCAGGGTCGTCGTTTTGATTCTTGACGTTGCGTATCGAGCCGACCGAATCCCAGCGCAGACCGTCGACAAAGCGCTGCTCCAGCCAGCGGAGAGCATTGTCGCGGAGATACTCGCGGACCTCGCCGCGGCCGTAGTCGAAGCGCGTCTCGCCCCAGCCGGTGGTGCTGCGCCAGTCGTTGTAGAAGTAAATCCCGCCTTTGCCGTTTTGTGACCAGCCATCGAAGACCCACATGTCTCCGGAGGGATAGCCAAGGTGGTTGTAGACGACGTCAACAATCACTGCAATACCGCGGCGATGGGCTTCGTTCACAAAGTTTCGGAAGCCATCCGGGCCGCCATATTCATCTTCAATGGCGAAGATGTAGGCAGGGTTATAGCCCCAGGAAACGTCACCTTCGAATTCAGCCATGGCCATGACTTCGATGGCGTTGATGCCCAGGTCTCGAAGATAATCCAGCTTGCCGATGGTGGCATCGAATGACCCGTATTTGCGCGGGCTGGTGGGATCAAAGACAAAGCTTCCGATGTGCAGCTCGTAGATCACCAGTTCGTTCCAGGGAGGCGTGCTGTAGCCGGGAGTGGAGTATGTGTCGTCGGTGGCCGCGATCACGCTGTTCAGGTCGCCGTTGCTATGCGCGATGGAGCGCGCGTAGGGATCGTTGTGCCAGAGGGTATTCTGAGCGGCGTCAAGAATACAGAACTTGTATTGATCGCCGACGCCCACTCCTGAAACGGCGGCGGACCAGTAGCCGTTGCTTTCCGAAAATAGCGGCGTGGCCGTTGAGGACCAGTTGTTAAAGTCTCCGGCCACCGAAACGTGAGCCGCGAAAGGCGCCCAGACGCGGAACGTAACGCCGGTGTCGTAAGGCGTGGCTCCCATAAATGGCCGTTGAGAAGCGGGCATCGGTCCTCCCTAAGGCCCTGGCCACCGGTCACTTCTGACGGGTCACTTCTTACTGTACGTTGATTACGCCGCCCGAGGGCGTGCTGCTGTTAAAGAGTGCGTTGCCCTGATAGGTGCATGTGACCAGGTTGTCGCCGCTGGGGGTCCCGTTCGGAACGGTCACCGTCAATATGTAGAGTCCAGGCCCGACCACGGAGGCGTCCACCACTGTTGCCTGGTTGAGTCCGATGAAGCATATGGGCTTCACTGGCAAGGGACCGAGCTGAGTGGACGAGCCATCCACCAAAGTGGTGGTTGGCAGACCGAAACCGATCCCGGCCAGCCAAATGGTCTCTCCGGATTTCGCGGGCGTCGTGAGGCCCGGGAGCAAACTGGTGGGACCTAGCAGGCTGTAAGTCGCGTCCAGGTGCCTGGCAATGATGTCGCCATGGACGTCGAACAGCAAGAAGGACGGGGAGTTGGTCTGCATCCGCAAGCGATACGGCGCACTGGTCCCGGTCGGGCTGGTCACCACCACGGTAACGGCGCCCAGGTTCGTATCGAGGGGAGCCAGAACGTTGATCTGGTCGCTGGGACAGATGGAGGCGGTGGCGGCGCTGCAAAAAAAGTACATATAGGCCGGTTTATTGTTTACCTTGACGCTGACTCCGTTGAGCGTTGTGGGCATCTTGCCGGAAGCAAAATCGGGAGCCTTACTCCAGTCGACCCCGCCGGCCGGGGTCGTCGCGGGAACCAGATTGTTGCCGTTGATCTGAAGCCAGGTATTTTGCGCCATTACCCCCGGGCCAAAAGCGGTAGTGACCGAAGTGATCACGGGACCACCCGGCGCAGGGACGGTAACCGAGCCCGACCCGCTTATAGTAGTCCCGGAATTTGACGGCGTCATGGTGAGCGTCGCGGTCCCCGTGGCGCCGCTGAAGGTTCCCCTGCCGTCTACGATGGTGCCCTGTGTATTCGCGGGCGGCCCCGACGTATTCGCGGGAAACTTGAAAAGCGCGCTGAAACCGTCGTTGGCGTTGAAACTGAAATTGACGATTGCCTGCGCCAGGGTAGTGGGATCGCCCAGGACAGAATCGTTCATGTTGTATCGCACGGAAGCGGTTCCCAACGAAGCGATGGTCGTTGCACCATGTCCCGTGATCGAGCCTGTGAAGTACTCGCCGCCTCCCCCCTCGTCGGGAAAACTGGACTGCAGGGTGATGGCCGTGTTCTTCTGGTTGACCGTGATGCTTCCACTGCCGGTCAGCGTCCCGCCGGTGGCGAGCGTCAGGGTGAAGTTCACGGAACCGAAGGCTCCGGCAAAGGCGCCCGTACCCCCGCTGACATTTGCGGTAAAGGTTTCCGCTACTCCCCCCTTGATGCTTGGTAGCGAGCCGTTGAACGCTAAGCTGTCGACTTCGTCAAAGAAAAGCACCAGCGTAGCGTCGTACGGATCACCGGTGCGGTTCTCGTTCTGGTCCACCGGCACCGTGATGGTGAGTTCGCCTGTCGCGTTCCCGAAAGGGGTCACGGCCATGGGGGCAGCGCCCCCGATGTTTCCGGCCTCCGCGCTCAACTTCGATACATTGGCGGAGTAAGTGAAACTCGTCGTCTGAGCCGGGGTCACCGGCGGCGCCGTTGTGTAGGTGATTTGCGTAACGTTATTGCCGTAATTGAACCCTGCTGCAGTCGCAGATCCGAGCGTTCCGTAAACGCTCGCGAGGCCGCAGCCCGGAGCTTGGCAGGTTACGACGTCGAATTGGCCGCTGGTTCCGCTGAAGCTCGTGGCCTGAATATCGATCAGGAGCGCGCCGCTCGCCGGATCGTAGAAGAACGGCTTCGAGAACACGATATTGTTGGCCCACGGACATGGAGCTGGTCCAGTACACGCTGCGCCGGTGATGGTGACGCTGCCGGATGCCACCAGCGTGCTATCCGGTCCAGCATTGTTTGCAAACGTCGTGCTCAACAGCGTGTGTCCATTGTTCGTATTTGGAGAATTGGGGCTGGTGGAGAGATAGACGTTACCGTTAACCGCGACGCTGAGCGGTCCCTTGCCAGGGGCTGCCCGCCAGGTAAACCCGGTGATGTAGATCGGTCCCGGAGGGAACTGCCCGCCGCCAAACACCTGCTGAAACTCGAAGGTAGTAGGTGTCGAAGGAAGAGGACCGGAGGTGTCGTTTCCCGCCCGGGTCGCGTTCCCGTTGGGGACCACCGTAACGTTCGTCGAGTATGTAAGTTGCGTAACGTTTCCGTTGTTTTTGAAAGCTCCTGTAGAAGATCCAAGCGGCGATGTGTTAACGTTTCCGATAGGACAGGCTGGAACATTGCAGTCCGACTTGTCGAATTGGCCGCTGGTTGCGCTGACGCTCGTGAACTTCCCATCGAACAGGAGCGGACCGTTCTTCGGATTGTAAAGGAACGGCGTCGTAAACTCGATAGTGTTGGCGAACGGGCACGGACCGGGTGCGGCACACCCGGGGCCGCTCATGGCGAAGTTGCCCGACCACACCAGCGTGTTATCGGTTCCTACGTTGCTTGCGAATGTTGTGCTCAACAGCGTGTGTCCCCCGCTCGTATTCGGATAATTGGGGCTGGTGGATAGATAGGCGCTCCCACTGAAGGTGGCGTTGAGCGGTCCCGTGCCGGGGGCTGCCCGAAAGGCGAGCCCGGTGATGTAGATTGATCCCGTTACCGAGCCGAACTGCCCAGGGTCAATCACCGTCTGAAACTCGGCGGAAACAGGCGTTGAAGGAAGAGAGCCGGTGTCGCCTCCGGCCACCGTCGCGTTCGCGTTGGGCACGACGATACTTTGCCCGAAGGCCTGCGAGCCAAAAACGGCGGCCAGGCAGGCGCCCAGGGACAGAGCTTTGAGGAAGGACGTTTGGACCATGTGCAAGCTCCTAGGGGACAGAATTTTTTCAGAAATTTTACCATAGGGTGTCCACCGTTCGTCAACGAGGTTGATCCCCAGGGCCTGCCTGTGCCAAGATGTGCATCAGTACAGCGCCACGGGGCGAACCATTGGGAGGAATCCATGCGGAATCACTTCAGTAAAACGGCAGGTTGCGTGCTCGCGGTTTTTTGTCTGGCGCAGATCGCCGGCGCGCAAGCTCCGCCGCCCGGCGCTCAGGCTGCGTCGGCCGCCCCTGCCAGCAACGTGGTCGCCAATCCGACCTACATCATGATTCCCCTGGAAATCACCGTGAACCGACCCGCCGCCGAAGTGTGGAAGCGTGTCGGGAAGTACTGCGATATCGGCGAATGGCTGCGGGTTCCGTGCACCATCACCTCGGGCAACGACGGCGAATTCGGCACCGTGCGGTCCATCGGGGGCGAGATCCTCGTGGGGAAAACCGAGCTTTCCTATACCTACACGCAGCCGGTGAGGACCGGCCGCCCGTACAATCTCTATCACGGCACGCTCGAGGCGAGGCCCGTGACCGCGACCACGTCCAAGCTCGTTTACACCCTGGTTTACGATAACTCGATGCTGGCGGATGACGCCGCCCGCGAAAGGGACAAAGCGCAGAAGACCGCGCAGTTCACGACGGCGCTAGAGAACATGAAGATCCTTGCCGAAGGCGGCACGCTGCCGCCTGCACCGCCTCGCGGCGGCGGGAAGCAGCCGGGCGCCGCACCCACTAAGTAACTTGCGCTAGCTGGCACATTCTAAAAAACTTAGTTAAATTCAAGCACCACAGCTCATTCTTTCCATTCACAACCTTTGGTCGCTCGAGACTCTTTCCTGCGAGCGCCTTCCACAGTGAGGGCGTAAACCGGCGCAAATCTACCTCTACGACTCTGTGGCAGTCGAGAATGCCAGTCGATAGCCCTTCCAACGGAGGTGACATCGTCATGAGTCAACAGACGGAAAGAATCCACGCCGCCCTCCTTCGCTTCAAGACCGAACGGTCGGCGGCCGGAGGTCAGCAAATCAAACCCACCAAACCAGAGACCACGGAGCGGCAGCTCATCGTGGTAAATGAGCAGAATCTGGCAGCGCTTTTCCCATCGCATGCAAGACCGGAGGTCCCAGTCCGCAAACTGAGCGTCGCCAAGGGCTAGTGGCGCTCAGCGCAGACACCTCCGATCTCCGAAAAAGCTTCAGGAACCTTAGGTCATGGGCAGGCTTCAGGCCGAGTCCCCAGGAGAGTATCATGATGGAGCACTAGGAGAATTGCATGCGCTCAAACCTCGCCTGGGGAGCGAAATGGACGGCGGCAAATCTTGTTTTGGCCGCCGTGGCCGCACTGGCGCCGCTGGCGATCTCCGCGCTGGCTCAGATCGAACCGGCTAAGAAGGCGTCGCCTCCAAAGAAGTCCTGGACTCCGCCCCGAACCGCGGATGGGCAACCGGACCTCCAGGGCATTTGGAGCAACGCCTCCATCATCCCTTTGGAGCGGCCCAAGGAGCTTGAGGGCAAACAGTATTTTCAGCCGGAGGAGATGGCTTCCTACGAGGCTAAAGTCTTCGCGCGAACCTCGCGGGACAAACAGCCGCCGCCGGGTGGAGTCGGAACCTACAACAACTTCTGGTGGGACGCGGATTCCAAGCGCGCTCCGAATTTTCGCACTTCGCTGATCGTTGATCCGGCGGATGGGAAAGTGCCCGCGCTCACGCCGGAAGCTCAGAAAAAAGTGCAGGAGGATAGGGCTTACGCCCGGGAACATCCTGCCGACGGTCCGGAAGACCGGTCGCTCATGGAGCGCTGCCTCCTGTGGCCTACGGCTGGACCGCCCATGCTCCCGAGCTTCTACAACAATGCTCAGTTCGGTCCGCTCACCACGAATTATCAGATCGTCCAGACGCGCGGCTATATCGTGATCTTGATGGAGATCATTCATGACGCGCGCATGATTCCGCTGGATGGCCGTCCGCATCTTCCGCCCGGCGTGCGCCAGTGGATGGGCGATTCGCGCGGCCATTGGGAAGGCAACACACTGGTGGTCGACACAACGAATTTCACCGATAAGACCAAATTCAGGGGCGCGGACCAGAATCTGCATCTGACCGAACGCTTCACGCGGTCGAGTGCGGACACGATCCTCTACGAATTCACGGTTGACGATCCCACGGCGTTCACAAAACCCTGGAGAGGGGAAATCCCCATGATTGCGAGTGACGGTCCTCTATTCGAGCACGCCTGCAACGAAGGGAACTACGGCCTGGTCGGCATTCTGGGAGGCGCGCGCGCCGATGAGAAGAAGGGGCTGAAATAAGAAATGCCGAGATCAGTTCTCGGTGGGCACTTTATCAGCCTTGTCGATGATCAGCACGTCGAGCTTCCCCTTGGTGGCCGTCAGCTTCAGCCCGAGCTGTTTTTCAACTGCCGAAGCGATGTTTGAGCCTGGGTCGCTGGCGCTTTGAGCGGACGCCGTTGAGGAAGGGGCCGGTCCGGGGCCTCCAGGCGGCGGAGGCGGCGGCGGAAGGAACCCGGCTCCCGATAGATCGGGCGTGAACTCGAGAGTGAAATCGTACTTCCCGGTGAGGCCAGTCTTATCGATTACCGGACGACGGAGCAGTCCCGCCAACCTGATGGCGATCTCCGACACTGGCAGCCCCTTGGCAACCATGCGCGCGGTCGGCGAGGAATTGTTCAATGATATCGTGACAATCGCGCCGCTGCCGTTCATCTCCGGCAAACCATTCTTATTCAGCTTTAGGGGCCCGCCAACCGGCGTGAGAGGCTCTATATTCGGATCCTCTGTCTCCTTCAGCTTCAGACCGCCCTTGGCGACAGTCAACTCGTCTACTTGAAAGTCCTTGGATTCGTGGTGCAGCACCAGGCCGAACCGTTCCTTCAACAGGTTCTGCCACATGACGTTGACCTGGGTCTTGGTCGCTTCCGCGGGAACCTTGGCGACGATGTCGTACCTCTCGGTCGACAGCCAGTCCGGAGCGGTGATCTGGAAGGTCTGGACATCATAGGCCGTCATGAGAATGTTTCTCAAGGCCGCGTTGGTCCAGGTGATTTGGCCCGGGTCCGAAGTTCCGGGACCGCCGCGCGGAGGCCCAAAGAACACTCTTCCGTTGGGGTCCGGCGGCGGAGAGGGCTTTACGGACGCCACTTCAAACGTCAGGCTTTCGCTGGCCTGCCCGAAGGCCAGCGCGCACGCGAAAACGGCTATACCGGCGCTCAGCAGTAGGCGTCGCATTTGTATCTACAACGGGCGGAAACCTACGCTGGCGGATTTCCCATCCGCGTCCAGCATGATCCGCCATTCGGTGGAACCGTGCTCGAACTTCACCTCATAGATGTCGGCGCCGGCCGGTCCCACCCCTTTGAACGTTACCGATTGCACCGCGCCAAGCTGAGTAATCGTGTCTTTGAGCTGCGGCAACTGTTGGCGCGTGACATTGGCAAGGCCCGCGCTCATCAACTCGTATTTCGGTTCCCCGAGCCGGAGTTCT
>Ga0210400_10001006_pt1 | contig 28952 bp, 29 predicted proteins | sample IncBWH26MmetaG_FD_155456 | JGI IMG/M metagenome (GOLD analysis project Ga0210400, IMG submission 155456) | Forest soil microbial communities from Barre Woods Harvard Forest LTER site, Petersham, Massachusetts, United States - Inc-BW-H-26-M | ecosystem: Environmental > Terrestrial > Soil >... | reverse complement strand
GACCGCGACCAGGATGTCGCCGGCGAGCACCCCCGCTTTAGCGGCCGGCCCGTCCTGGACTACCTGCATGACCATCAAGCCACGCTGCTGAGCCCCTTCTGCCCTCATCGTGTCCGGCAATGTCACGGGATGCAATGCCAGCCCGAGCCAGCCGCGGTCGATCCGCCCGGCCGCCAGCAGCGGGTCAATCACCCGCTCGATTGTCGCGGTCGGAATGACTAGTGCCCGCCCACCCGGTCCGCCCGTCGACATGCCAAGCATATGGCCAGCCGCGTCGAGCACCGGCCCACCTTCCTCTCCGCGAGAGACCGGGAAATCGAGGGAGATCCGCCGATCGATGCGGCCTCCCGCCACGCTGTGCCAGGCCGGGCCAAGGCTGCGGACGACGCCGAGCCGGACGATCGGCGCGCCGCCAGGGTCAGCGCCGAGCCCCAGCGCGAGGCCACCGAGCCGCGGTTCAGCCGCCGCAGGCGCAGCCACATCGATCGGTGCCTCGAGCCGCAGCGCAACGATATTGGTACCGCGATCGCGCCCGGCGACGCGCGCCGCAATATGGCGACCATCCGCCAGGACGATCTCGGCCGTCTCAGCTTTGGGAAAAACCTGCTCTGAGGCAACGACTACATCGCGGCGCCACAAAATCCCACTGCGTGGCCGCGAATGAGGCGCATGGATGCTCGCGACCAGCCCCGCCGCGGCGGCGACCCGCGCAGTGAGGGCGTCCGAAAATTGGAGCAGGGCATCTCGCGTTTGATCAGGCATGTCCGTTCCTTCCGATAAAGAAGATGGGGAGAAGGATCGGCGCTGCGCAGCCCCCGCGCCATCGGCCGGTTGGGGAGGCGCCCCCTCCCCCATTTGACCGGGTTGGCGTGGTTTCGGCCGACATCAAATTTCCGTCATGCCATTTGATGCTCTGCCGGCCGACGACGCGCTCGATCCCTATTCGGCGCGCGTCGCTCATGCCTTCGACCGGGTCGGGCCCGCCGTCGCCCACATCGCCGCAATCGACCGGGAGGGCCGGTCCCGCGGCATCGGGTCCGGGGTCGTCTTCACCCCGGACGGTTATCTGCTGACCAACAACCACGTCGTCGCCGGCGCCGTGCGGCTAGTCGCGTCGATGCCGGACGGGCGGCAGATCGACGCCACGCCGGTCGGCTATGACCCGGCAACCGATCTCGCCGTGCTGCGTCTTGCAGCGGGCGGGTTGGCGTTCGCCGAATTCGGCAGCTCCGCCCGGCTGCGCGTCGGCCAGATTGTTGTCGCGATCGGCAACCCGCTGGGCTTTCAGGCGACGGTCACAGCCGGCATCGTCAGCGCGCTCGGCCGCAGCCTGCGCAGCCCGTCGGGCAGGCTGATCGACAGCGTCATCCAGACCGACGCCCCGCTCAACCCCGGCAATTCGGGCGGCCCGTTGGTCGACGGCAACGGCAGAGTCGTCGGCATCAACACGGCGATGATCGGCGCCGCGCAGGGCATCTGCTTCGCAATCGGTATCGATACGGCCGCCGATGTCGCGGCCCGGATCATGCGCGACGGCCGAGTGCGCCGCAGCCGCCTCGGCATCGCGGCCCAGACCGTTTCGCTCGATCCCCGTCTCGCGCGCCGGCTCAAATTGGCGGCGCCGAGCGCGGCGATGGTGACCCATCTGGCGACCGGCGGGCCGGCCGATCGCGCGGGCGTCGCCAAAGGCGACATCATCCTTAGCTTTGCGGGCGAGACGATCCGCGGGGTCGACGATATGCACCGGTTGCTGACCGGCGAGCGCGCCGATACCGAGCTTCCGGTCGAGGTAATGCGGGCGGGCCAGCTATTGACCCGCACCGTGACCCTGGAAGCGGATGGCTGAGCCGGCGCTTAAACACCTTATTTAAACTCGTCTCGCATTAAATACGCGATTGAAACTTTTTCCTTTTCGCGGAGCCCAGCGCTGGATGCCTCGATGCGGACAAAGCAAAGCACGCGAAAGTGAGGCAAGGGATTTCCATCGCGCGGTTGCAGCATACCCAACTTGCTGCTAACCCTGTCGCGGACACAGCAACCATCGGGCTTCGGTTTAATGGCGGCCGGCTTGTCTCGGCCAGGCATCCGTAGTGGCGTCCTCCGCCATCGCCGGCGCCAACAACACGGTGCCGAGGCCAATCAACTGACGCGGGGCATGCCGATGAGCCGGCCTCCGGCAAATCATCCAGTGCCAGGAAGTCCTCGGGCGCGGCATTCCGAACAGGTCTACCTGGTCGCCCAAGGCCTGGCATCAGAGCCGGGGATCGAAGAGGTATCGACATCCTGGCAGCGATCGGCGGCCCAGCACCACGTCGATCCCGACAGCCGCGAGGCGCCGCGGATTCTCACCTTCCCCGAAGTCAAAGAGCATCGCGAGCCGCTCGATCAACTGGTTTTCAGCGCCCAGGAGGAACTCGACCGTCTGTACAAGGTGGTTCGTGAGGCAGGGTACACAATTCTTTTCTGCGACAATGCGGGTATCGCCGTTGAGCACCGCGGCGACGATGCCGATGCGAGCCGCTTCCGTTACTGGGGAACCTGGCTCGGCGGTGTGTGGTCCGAGGCGATCGAGGGAACCAACGGCATCGGCACCTGCATCACCGAAGAGCGGCCGGTCACGATCCATCGGAGCCAGCACTACAGAACACGCCATGTAGATCTGAGCTGTTCAGGCGCACCCGTATTCGGAGCCGATGGGCAATTGATGGCGGTACTCGACGTTTCCGCGATCGATCCCGACCAGTCGGAACGGGCGCACGCATTGACCGGTGCCCTCACGGTCGCATCGGCGCGCGCCGTCGAAGAGCGATTTTTTCGCGAACGGTTCCGGACTGCATGGATCGTCGCAATTGCGGCACACGAAGACCGTTCTGCGACCATGCTGTTGGCGGTCGATAGCAACCAGCGCATCGCCGGCGCGAACCGAGCCGCGCGCGCGGGCTTGCTGCTCGACGATCAGAGGCTGCAAGCCGGGGTCAGCCTCTGGAACCTGTTCGAGCGAAACCACACGCTGTTTCGGCGTCATGACTGGGCCGACATCCCGACGCGGCTCGTTATTGCCGGCAGCGACGAGACCTGGCCGGCGCTGCTGACGCCACCCGAAAGGGGTTCAAGCTCTGGGCGAGGCACGGCAAATCTGGCTCTGCACACGCGCCCCCGCTCGGATGTGCTCGCGCAGCTGGCCTTGCTAGCTCCCGCGCCACAAGCGCGCGGTGGCCTTCCACCAGCTGCGATGCGTCGAGTGCGCGAATATATAGAGGCACATCTGCACGACAGCATCGAACTGGTGGAGCTCGCGGCCATCGCGGGCCTGTCGATCTTTCATTTCGCACGGCAATTCAAGCAATCGGCGGGTATGACGCCGCATTACTACCTCATACATAGCCGTATCGAACGGGCACGGGAATTGTTGGCGGTCACCGATCTTTCACTATCAGAGATCGCATTCGTCACAGGATTCTCTGATCAAAGCCACCTCACCCGCCATTTCCGTCAGTTGATCGGCGTGACCCCCGGTCAGTTTAGGTGGTCACTCCGTTAGCGCTTAACGCCGAACAAGACCCGGCACCTATGTGGTAGTCGCCACGAAGCCCATCGGGGATGCATCACCTGATCCGACCGGTGCGGTGATCGTGCCGTTTTATTCCGCCGACGCGGCGCACCGATCGAACAAACCGAACCGATGAAACGGTAGCCGCGGCCGGCTTCGGTCTGGATGAGATCGCGGTCGTCGCCGAGGGCCTTGCGCAGCGCTGATATCTGCGCCCGCAAATTGATCTCTTCCACGGTCCGCCCGGACCATACTCGGCTCATCAGCTCGTCCTTGCCGACCAGCACGCCGTTGGCCGCGAGGAGAACCAGCAGGAGATCGAAAGCCCGTGCCCCCACCTGGACCGGTATACCGTCGGCTAGCAACTCTCGCCGCCGCAGGAGCACAAGGAACCGGCCGAAGGCAAGCGTTTCGCCGTCACCAATCGGCCTCGGTTCATGGATCGGCGTCAGCGGCCATGCCTCGCGTCCATCGTCTAGTAGGTGCATTGCTTCACCTCCTCGACCGTACAGCCCCTGGACGGGCAAGAACCACATACCCCCTTCTGGCTAGCAGCTCTTGGACGCCTTTGCTGCGGGCGGGACAGGTTTGCTGATAACGACAACACTCGTAGCCGACTTGCTACCTTGTCTCGCTCCTTGCCGTTCCCGGCCCGCCGCCGTGCGGCCGGCGCACCTTCGTGGTCGCGCTGCAGCGCTATACTGCCGATCGATGATCCCCAAATGTCGCCTGTCCGGACCGATTTGCCGCGAAGTCGCACTTGCGGTATTCGCGACGTGGGCATTGCATCGTCACAAAGGCGAGGGTCGCTAAACGTCAATTCACGTTCGGAAGATCGGCGTCTTAACCGGTCAACCCAAATGAGTTTTCGCTCGACCATCTCGCGGTCGCGGTCATCATAACCAAACCGGAATGGGTGAACGTCATGAAAAACAACATATATGCAATCGGTACGATTGCGCTGATGGTGAGTTCTTCGCCGGCGATCGCGCAGACCATGCCCTCTTTTGCCCCCTATGGCCAAACCGCCGCATTGCCGCCGACCGCCGCGACCGCGTCACCGAAGAATCCCAACGCCCCGCATTGGATCCAGCTCGAGGGATATGGCGGTGATGGGCTAGTGCACGAATACTGGAACTTGGTCACGCCGCATGAATTCGATTTCACCAACTATCACGGCTTTCATACGGCGACGGATTGACGGCAGGCTTCGGTGACGGCTCAGCGATGACAAGCAGAGCGATTCGACCGCTGACGGGGCCAATTCGGCTGGAAACAGCGGCGATACTTTATAATTCACGCCGGTGAGATCGAGCCACTGGGGCGCGACGTCTCCAGGTCAACGTCGCCGGCGTAACGGTCGAATCCCCTCGCTCTGGGTGACCTCATGACGCGGCCCGGTCGATCGTCGTCGTTATCTCCGCCACAGCGGTGGCGAGCGCATCGGCCATCGCCCGCAGATTCCCCGCGGATCCCATAAAAAGGCCGTGACGTTTGGCCAACCACACCGGGTCGTTGTACGCGAGCCAGGTCTTGCCATCACTGTCCTGCCAGACCAGCGCCTTGAGCGGCAGGTCAATGCCGATCGTCTGTGTCGCCTGCATCAGAGGCGTTCCCGCACGCGGGTTGCCAAAGATCAGGGTTTCGGTCGGCCGCAGGTGCATGCCAACTTTCGCCGCCGCGGCCGCGTGGTCGATGCGCGCGAGGATGGACATGCCACAACCGGTTAGTGCCGCCACAAGCCGATCCATTGTTTCCTTCGGACCAAAGCTGCTGAGAGAAGTGACAAATCCGTCCGGTGTCATTGCAAGAACTCCGAGCTCTTCGTCGCGCCGGAACTTGGCCGCGCGGGTCGTGGCTTGTGGACTGCAACAGCTTGGGTTTGGTTGAAGCCGGTCAGCTGCTACGGCCAGCGGCGTCCAAGATCAGATCGGTAATCTCCTGCGGATGAGTGATCAGGGACAGGTGGCTGGCATCCACCTCGATCGTCTTCGCCTGCATGCGCTTTGCGAGAAAGCGCTCCAACTCAGGGGAGGTAGTTCTGTCCTGCCTGGATACGGCATACCAGGAAGGCTTGAGTTTCCAGGCTGCCTCGGTCGTCCTCGAGGCGAATAGCGTATCGGCAATTCGCCCCTGAACCGCGTGGAGAACACGTGCCTTGTCCGGATCGACGCCGCCGGCGAAGTCCTTCAGAAAGGCCTCCTCGCTGAACTGGGCAAAGCCGCCCGATTTGACCAGGCCGGCATTTGCCGGCGGCGTGGGAAATTTGGCAGCCAGTGCCACATCGTCCTCGTCGGCGTCCGGCGCGCGAGCAGCGATGTAGACAAGGGCGGAGACTTTGGGATCGACCCCGGTCTCGCTGATGACGGTTCCCGCCCAGGAGTGGCCTACGAGCACCGTCGGCCCGTCCTGCAACGCCAGGATGCAGCGCGTGGCAGCGACATCATCCGCGAGCGAGGTCAGCGGGTTCTGCACTGCAGTCGCCGTCAGGCCCGCGAGGACCAACAGGAACCGTCGGCATAGGCACCATGGACCAGGACGACATTGCGGGCACCGACCGCAGGTTCTGTCTGAGCTTCGCCTGACCGGCCAAAAAACGAGCTCGCAGCACCAGCGATGAGCATGGTCGAGAACGTCCGCCGGTCAACCATGTGACACCTCCTGTTTTCCGCGGTGGCGGCATCAGCCGTGAACCAGCTCACGCATCTCCAGTCGGGGTTCGATCTCAACAATCCTGGCGTTCAGCGGCGCCATCCACTGTCCGGCGCAATCGGGTGAAAGGAATCAGCGAGAGCGGCTCTGCGAATGTCCATGGCTGCCTCGTTGCGAAGGGGGAGCCGCCGGGGAATGCTACTTCAGGAACGCCAACAAGTCGGCGTTGATCGTGTCGGCCTGCGTGGTCGGCATACCGTGCGGAAAACCCTTGTAAGTCTTCAATGTCCCATTCTTCAGCAATGCTGCGGACAGCGGGCCGGCATCGGCGTAGGGAACGATCTGATCGTCGTCGCCGTGCATCACCAATGCCGGAACGGTGATCTTCTTAAGGTCTTCAGTGAAATCCGTCTGCGAGAAGGCGACGATGCCATCGTAATGGGCCTTGGCGCCACCCATCATGCCTTGACGCCACCAGTTCGCGATGATCGCCTCGGAGGCTTTCGCTCCGGGCCGATTGAAGCCATAGAAAGGTCCCTCCGGCAGATCGCGATAGAATTGCGAGCGATTGGCCGCGAGTTGCGCCTGCAATCCATCAAACACTTCCTTGGGAAGGCCACCCGGATTGGCCGCCGTCTTCACCATCAGTGGAGGCACGGCACTGATCAGGACCGCCTTCGCCACGCGGCTTTCGCCATGCCGGCCCAGATAGTGCGCCACCTCGCCGCCGCCCGTGGAGTGACCGACGTGAATAGCGTCCTTTAGGTCGAGATGAGCGGTCAGCGCTGCCAGGTCGTCGGCATAGTGATCCATGTCGTGACCGTTGCTCACTTGAGCGGAACGGCCATGGCCGCGGCGGTCATGAGCTATGACGCGATAGCCATGATTGAGGAAAAACAACATTTGCGCGTCCCAGTCGTCGGCCGAAAGCGGCCAACCATGGCTGAACACGATGGGCTGGCCTTTGCCCCAGTCTTTATAGAAAATCTCAACGCCGTCCTGTGTCGTGATCGTGCTCATCGTGGGCGTCCTTTCCTACCAGGCATCTGAGGATTTCGGTTGAAGGCGCGGTGAGCCGATCAGCCTCCGCTCGATGCGGCCTCGGGATCTCCAGGATCTCGTGATACCGGCTGCGCCGCTTCGCTGATCTCGGCGTGTAGGCCATTCGGCGGCTCGCGGCCGTCATCACAACCTCGGTCGGTTTGGTTCATCTCTCAGATCCTCGCCAGCCAGGTCTCGAAGATCTCGACACGGAGGCCGTCGCGTGGAGACCCGACATAGTCCGGCCAGATCTCGGTCATCGGGATGGCTGTTCGGTAACCGCGGAGTTTCGATCCGGCGTTCCGCTCATCGCCTTCTTCCTCGTTGTCGACAGCGGCGGACTCGATCATGGCCTCGACGGTGCCGCGCTTGCCGCGCAGGTAAAACGGCATCCGGTAATGCCCGGGCGGAGAGCGGGACAAGATTCGGATGCGATCGCCAGGGCGGAAGCTCGATTCTTCCGCAAGGGCAAATATAACATCAAGCAGGGCTTCGGCGGGTTTTCTGGATCTGTCCTGCATCGGTGGCCTCTGGATGCTCATTGGCGCCGCGGCCCGGCTGCGATAACACTTTCGCATCGTGCAGCACGTGTCCGGCTCGGCCGCAGGGTCGCTACACTTTCTGTCAGGGAACATCGGGATTCGAGATCGGTCCTCGGGCAAACCAACGCCCCCTCGTCGGCACTGTAGATCGCGCCGGCTTTGTACCGGGCATAATGCGCGCGGTTCAGGTGGGGGCCGAGTTAATGGTTGTGAACTTGTGTGAAGAGCGGCTGCCCTCCGGGGTTTATATCGATCCCACCGACGGGCTTCCCGAAACCGAGCAATGGTCCGCGTTTGCTGTTGCCGAAAAGGCGAAAATGAGCGAACCTAATCAAATCCCTTCGGGATCCGAATGTCGGCTGTGGTGATTGGCTGATGGATCCAGCATCTGATCGTCCCCCACGCGGGCTTGGCGCTGCATTGCTGGTCGCTCTCGGTTTGATCGCGGGACCGGCGGCCGCGTCGGACCGCATCTCGATGCGTGTCGAGGTGTACGCCCTGATGGGTCTGCACGTTCTGACGCTGAACACGTCCGTCGACGAAGCTGGCGACCGCTACGCCATCAATATGCATTACGCGACCACAGGCATTGCCGGCCTCGTGATCGACCAAACCACTCGCGCGACGGCGGTCGGACGCCTCATCCCGGCCTCGGCGCAGCCGGAATTATTCCGCAGCGAGACGCGCCGCAACGGCGTCGAGAGGCACGATCAGGTTGATTACCGGCCGGACGGCAGCGTCCAGGGCAGCTCGACCCGCATCGCCTTCGACGCCACGGCTCCCGCCGCGACACGCGGCACGGTCGATAATCTGACGGCATACTTCCGCCTCGAACGCCAGCTCGCCGCCAAGGGAACATGTGCGCTCACCGTCCCGGTCTTCGATGGCCGATACCGCTACGATCTCGTTTTCGCGGATGCCGGAAAACAGGCGCTATCGCCGGAGGGTGGTCAGCGATTGGAGGGCATGGCGATTGCCTGCCGCATGGTGCGCCATGATCGGGGCGGAGCGGAACCGGAGCAAAGTGAGGGGGCGAGGCAAGGCACATTCTGGTACATCCCGCTCCTTCCGGGAGATGTCGTCGTGCCGGTTCGGATGCAGCTGGAAACCCAGATTGGTAGCGTCGATGCCTATCTCGCCGAACTGCACGGCCGCGGCGTCGATCTCCAGCTCATGAAATAAGCCCGAGATCCGGCTTTCAACCTGAGAAGCATCGCCCTGACATGAATTTGCTTTTAGCGAGACCACAACGGTCACGTCGCGCTCGTCAATGCGGCCCGTAGCATGGGAATCGCGGGACCGCGCGTAACCAGAGCTAGGTCGGACGGGAGGCCTACCGGCGGGTTGCTCCGACACACGGTCTGACCGGAAAGCGGCGCAGCATGCTGCCTGGGCGGCTCGCCCGCAGCCCGCTGCCAAATGTTGCTGTCAGCTCACCGCGACCGGATGGGCGTCGGCTTCCGACCACACGAGCATCGCCGAGTCGCCGGGTTGCACCGGGGCGGCAAAATACGTCGTGTCCGGCAACAGCGCCGCGGCCTGTTCGCCGGATTGCATCTGCAATGCAACCCTGACGACCGGCCCCTGATACTCGACCGCAATGACATACCCGGAAAATTGCCCGCCGTTCCCGGCCTGACCGATCCGGCAGCGGTCGGCGCGTATCGCGACCAGCCCCTGTGGTGTCGGCAATACATTATGCCCGCCGATGAAACGGGCGATGAAGGCGTCGGCCGGCGCCTCAAAAATCTGCCGAGGTGTGCCGAACTGCCGGATATGCCCCTGATCCATCACGACCATCAGATCGGCCAATGCCATCGCCTCGTCCTGGCTGTGCGTGACGTGGATGAAGGTGATGCCCAGCTCGCGCTGCAGCCGTTTCAACTCTTCGCGCATGCGCACGCGCAGGAACGGGTCGAGGGCGGAGAGCGGCTCGTCAAGCAACAGCACTTGCGGCTCGGTGATCAGCGACCGTGCTAACGCGATCCGCTGCTGCTGCCCGCCCGAGAGTTGCGCCGGCAGGCGCTGTGCGAACTCCTCCATCTCGACCAGTTCGAGGAAAACTTGGGCGCGGGCGTAGCGCTCGGCCTTGCCGACGCCGCGCATCTTCAGGCTGAAGGCGACGTTGTCGAGGCAGTTAAGGTGCGGGAACAGGGCATAGCTCTGGAACATCATCGCCGTGCCACGCCTGGCGGTCGGGAGATCGGTGACATTGCGATCGCGGATCAGGATGTCGCCATCGGTGACGATTTCATGCCCGGCGATCATGCGCAGCGTGCTGGTCTTACCGCAGCCGCTCGGCCCCAGCAGGCAGCAATAGCTAGCGGGCGGGATGCGCAGCGAGATCGCATCAACCGCGATGGTTTGGTCGTAACGCTTGGTGACAGCGACCAACTCGACATCGAAGCGCGGTTCCACCGCCGCCCCGGGGGTCGATCGCTGAGAGGCAAGCCGCATCATGATGGCGTTGCTCCGGCACGGCGGCGCTGCAATCTCAGGATCCGCCACAGCGTCACGCCGATGATCAGAAACGACACGCCGGTGGTGACGGTGCCGATCGCGAACAGGGTCGGCGACGTTGCACTTGAGATCAGCGCGTAGATTTCGAGCGGCAGCGTGTTGCGCTCGCCGATCACCAGCGTGGTGCGCGCATATTCGTCATAGGACAATGTGAAGGCGCCCATTCCGACGCCGATGATGCCGGGCAGCAGAATGGGGAGGGTTACGTGCCGCAGCCGCTGCCACGCCGTCGCACCGAGATCGGTTGCCGCCTCCTCGTAGGCGCGGTTGAACCGGTTCACGACCGCGAACATCGCGAAGAGCCCGAAGGGCAATGTCCAGGTCAGCTGGGCGCCCAATGCCGAGGTGAACAGGCTGGGCTTGGTGTCCAACGCCCTGAAGCCCAATCCGATACCAAAGCCGACCAAAAGACTCGGCATTACCAAGCTGGCGACCGCCAGATAAAACAGCACCCCGGACCCCGGAAAGCGCCGTCGAAAGGCGAGCCCGGCGGCCACAGATATCGCGACGGTGAGCAGGCTGACGATCGAGGCGAGCGCGATCGAGCGCTCAAACGATACCGGAATATTCGCCATCTGCCCGGGTTGCAAAATGTCCGCAAACCACACGAGCGACGCGCCGACCATTGGAAACGTCACTCCGCCATGCGGGCCCTGGAATGATAGGGTGTAGATGACCAGCATCGGGCCGTAAAGAAACAGCAGGAAAAAACCGAACAGCGCCGCCAGCGCGTAAAACGTCCAGGGCCGCCCGGGTCCCGCCGTCTGGTGGTTTTGTCCGCCGACCATCATCGCCGTCGTCGCGTTACCGCTACCGAACGCGTCACTTCACCAGTTCCTTGCGGACATCGACGATGCGCATCATTCCGGCGACCAGCAGCGCAACGAAAATGACGAGCACGACAGCGCTCGCGGCGGCGGGCGGGTATTGCATGGCCTGGATCTCGGTCGCGAGGGTCGAGACGATCGAGGCGCTTTGTCCGCCGCTCATCTGCTTGACGACGAAGAAGTCGCCCATCACCTGAGTAAAGACCAGGATCGAACCCAACGCGATACCGGTTTTCGACAGCGGGATGATCACTTCGACCATGATGCGCCAGCGGCTGGCGCCGGCATCGCGCGCCGCCTCGATCAGCGCGGGATCGATCTTGGCCATTGAATTGGCGATCGGTCCAACCATCAGCAGCGTGAACAGATTGACGTAGGTGACGATCACCGCGAAGCTCGAAAACAGCAAGAAATCGAGCGGTTTGGAGGTCAGGCCGAGGCCCATCACGATCTGGTTAAAAGCGCCGTTGCGCCCGAGAAACGGAATCCAGGCGATCGTGCGGATGATGCCGGAGGTCCAGAACGGGATCGCGCACAACAGGAACAGCAGCGTGCGGGCTGCGGCGGTGCGCACATGGAAGATCAGGAAATGAGCGATGTTGAACCCGAGGAACAGCGTGACCGCCCAGACGACGACCGCGAAGGTCAGCGAGCTTAGATAGACGCGGATTGTCGCCGGCGTGGTTAGCAGATCGCGATAATTATCGAGGATGAAGGCTGGGTAGATCCCCGTTCGGTCGTAATCCCAGAAACTGACCACCAGGAACAGGAACGTCGGCAGTGCGAATAGCACGACCAGCACGAAGGCGAGCGGGCTGACCTGCAGCCATGAGACGACCCATGGCGGCAGGCGGCGCGAGGCCGAGGCGAGACGGCCGAGCCGCGGCAACGCAGCGACGGCCAGCGGCACGACGGTCATGACGTGATGAACTCGTTCCAGCGGCGGGTCAGGTAGCGGTCTTCATCCATCACCGAATTCCACACCGCGATGTTGCCCATGCGGTCCCAGAAGGCGCCGCCGTCGCGCGTGTTGCCGGCCTTTTCCATCAGCTTGCCGTATGGATCGGCGATGTCGGTAGCGGCCGGCTTGCCGCCGTACCAATAGTCCCACTCCGCCTCGGTCAGGAACTTCTTGGCGTTGTCCGGAACCGACGAGTAGTACCCCTGGCGGGCAATGAACGCGCCCTGGAAGCCCGAGGTGTACCAGTTCATGTATTCGTAGAAGCAGTCGAGCTTGAGGCCGGCGAGGTGCTTCATAGGCGCCAGCGTGTAGCCCCAACCGCGGTAGCCTTCCTGCAATGGCTGGAACACGCACGGGATGCCGCGCGACTTGACCGCGGTCACCGCCGGCGACCACATCGACTGGATCACCACCTCGCCCGACGCCATCAGATTGACCGACTGATCAAAGGTCGACCAGAACGAGCGGAACTGCCCCGACTTCTTGACGTCCATCATCGTATTGATGGTTTTGTCGATCTCCTCGCGGGTCATGTTTCCCTTGTTGCCGTATTTGAGGTCACCGCGCGCTTCGAGCGCCATCGCGACATCGATGACGCCGACGGTGGGCTGATCCTGCAACGCCGCTTTGCCCTTGAATTCGGCGCCGAGCAGATCCGCCCAACTCTTGACTGGACGCCCCGTCAAATCCGGCCGGATGCCGAGCGTGTCGGCATTGGTGATTGTCGGGATGCCGGTCAGCCATTCGGTCGGGCTTTTCGAGAAGGTCTGACCGTCTGGCCCAGCCGCGTACAAAACCGTGTAGGGGGCCACGCCCTGAGTCGAGGCTTCACTGCCGCTCGGGTACACGCCCTTACTGAACAGCGGAATGACCTTGTCCCAATCCTTGTATTTGCTGAGCGGGATCGCTTGCAGCACGTTGCGCCCGACCAGGTACTTCATGAAAACGATGCTCACATCGCCGACATCGATCGCGCTCGATTGCGATAGAAAGCGGTTCAGCAGATCCGTGCTCTCGGTCGCCTGCATCTTGATCGTGAAACCGAGATCCTTGGTCGCCTGCTCGCCGATCTTGGGGATCGCCGCGACCGGCGGGCCGGCATGAAACAGGGTTATGTCCTTGATGTTTTGTGCCCAGATCGTCGGAAATCCGGTCAGAGCGCCGGAACCGACGGAGAGGCCGGTGAGGGCCGCGCCGCTCTGCAAGACGCGTCGCCGCGAGACCGCGCTCGTTTTGCGATGCGCGTTCGTGCCTGTGGTCTGCTCGCTCATCCCCTATTCCTCCGCATGGGCGGTTGGTGAAAGATCTTCAGCCCGCTCGCTAGGCAGCCCGGCGCACGTCGTCGCGGCAGTGCATCAGCGGCAGGATGCGGGAGCCGAACTGCTCCATGCCGACAATGAAATCGTCAAAGGTCAGCATCACGCCGCGCACTCCCGGCACCGCGGCCATCTCGTCGAGCATTTGGGCGACGGCGGCGTAGGAGCCGACAAACACGCCCTGATTGGTCGGCAATTTATCGACGCCAAGGGTGCGGCGCCGGTTCGGCTGCGAATAAGGATCTTTGCTGGGATCGTCTTCGGCCTGAGCATCACGCCAGGCCAGCGCCTCGTAATCGGTGCCGGCCTTGTAGTGTTCCCACTTGGCCATCGCGGCAGCGTCTGTCTCATCGGCGATGATCATCTGCAAGATCAACGCGCCGCATTCACGCCCACTTTCGGCGGTCGCATCCACCAGGCGGACAACACTCGGTGCCACAGCGGTCGGCTGATTGACCCCACCCCCAGTGCAGAAATTGTAATTCGCATATTGTGCCGCGAACCGGGTGCCGGCATCGCTTTGCGCGGCGCAGATGATCGGGATCTCGGACGTCGGCAATGGCAGACAGCGGCAGTCGTCCATCTGAAAGAAGTCGCCCTTGAAATCGGATCGTCCCGCCTGCCACAGCTCGCGCATGACGGTGACGTATTCGGCGCAGTATTCGTATCGGCGGCGGTAATGCTCGGAACCCGGCCAGATCCCCATCTGCGTGTATTCGCGCCGTTGCCAGCCGGAGATGATGTTGATCCCGAACCGGCCGTGCGAAATCGAGTCGATCGTCACAGCCATGCGGGCGGCGATCGGTGGCGGCAAGCTCAGGACGGCGCAGGTGGCAAACAGCTGGATGCGGTTTGTCACCGCCGCCAGCCCAGCCATCAGCGTGAACGATTCCAAATTGTAATCCCAGAACTGCGACGGACCGCCAAACCCGTGCAGTTTGATCATCGACAACGCAAAATCGAAGCCGAAGCGTTCCGCCTTCTCGACGATCTCGCGATTGAGGTCGAAGGTGGGCCGGTATTGCGGCGAGGTCGTCGAGATCAACCAGCCGTTGTTGCCGATCGGGATGAAGACGCCCAGTTCCATGGGGGTCGTGCCTCGCCATTGATTGAAACGCTCGGCGCGCCCACCCTCAATTTATTCGTTTAGTGATCGGAAAGGTGCAAGGCGAATGCCAACCGGTACGGCGCGCGGATTCTCGCAATTGCTGCACTGTGAACCAGTCGCCGTGCCTACGATCGGCGCATTTGCCCAAAGATGTGCAATGCCTGCCTGGTCCATCCCGGACTCCGAGATGGTTCAATCTCGATCGATCAGGCTTCCCCGCCACGCGCGCCAGCCACCGAAGACGGTAATGTCGCGGGCGCCTTCGACCGCATAGGACTCGCACAGGAAGCCAGCAACCTGGCTTTCGTCTTCGAGAACCAGCGTGCCGAGGCCGAGCGGCGGGGCGATGGCGTTGAGAAGAGCGCCGACCGCAGCCGCCGGCACATCCCAAATTTCGACCTCGATCGCCGCGCCCTCACCACGGCAGTGGAGCAAGCCCGGCCGCTTGCCATCCGGCAGCGCATAGAGCCGGTATTCGGGTGCGGTGCGGGTCTCGCGGCGCAGCCGCGCCCTGAGCGCGACAAGCTCGCCATTCAACGGCTGCCCCGAGAGATGCGCGCCGACCACGGCGATCGGCATATACGGGAAGGCCGTGGTGGGTCGGGGCAAATTGAGCGGCGGCAATGGTGCACCGGTCGCACCGAGCGTTAGCCCTGTTTCGGCGTGGAAAGCGGCGGCGACCGCGGCAAGCAGCGGGTCGTGGAAAGCCTGCGCGAGCAGGGTCACGCCGGCCGGCAGACCGTCCGACTGGAAGCCGTTGGGAATTGCGATCGCCGATAGATCGAGCAGATTGGTGAAGTTCGTATAGCGGCCTAGCCTCTCGTTGAGCCCGAACGGATCGACCTCGATCTCGGCGATTCGATAGATCGTGCCGGTAGTTGGCAACAGCAGCAGGTCTATCCCGTCCCAAACCGGCTCGCTTTTCCGCCGCAGCGAGGCGAGGCGATACCGGTCGCGGAACACCGCGGCGCCCGAGATCGACTCACCGCCAGCGATGATCTGCCGGGTCACCGGATGCAGGCTCTCTCGCTTGCCGCCGGTGGCTTCGTCGACCGCCGCCATGCGCTCGGCGAGCCAGGCGCCCCGGTACAGCAACGAGCCCGCTTCGAGGAGCGGGGCGAGATCGACTTCCACTACCGCGCCGCCGAGCCCGGCGAGGCGCGCGATCGCGGTCTCGAACAGCGCGGCGGCATTCGGGTTGCCGAAGAATTCGCGCTGCTCCAGGCGCGGCACGCCGAACGTGAAATGCGCCGGCATCGTGCCGAAACACGCAAAGCCCGGCGGCGCCTGGCGCGAATACCCATCCTCCGGATCGCGGCCGCGGATCACCTCCAGCACCGCCGCCGCATCGGTCACGGTCAGCGCGAACACCGAGACGCAATCGAGCGAGCGGCAGGCCGGGACGACGCCGCGCGCGCTAACGAGGCCGCGGGTCGGCTTCAGCCCGACGATGTTGTTGAACGCCGCGGGCACCCGGCCGGAACCAGCGGTATCGGTGCCAAGCGCGAAGGCGGTGAGACCGGCGGCGACAGCGACAGCCGAACCCGAACTCGATCCGCCGGGAATGAAAGCGGGGTCAAACGGGTTCGGCGGGACCCCGTAAGGCGAGCGCGTGCCGACGAGGCCGGTCGCGAACTGATCGAGATTGGTCTTGCCGATCAACAGCGCGCCGGCGGCGAGCAACCGTTCGACGGCCGGCGCGGACCGCACCGGACGGTAGGCGCAATCCGGGCAGGCGGCCGTAGTCGGCAAACCGGCAACGTCAATATTGTCCTTGACCGCGAAGGGAAGCCCGTAAAGCGGCATCGCCGCGACCCCTTCGGCCGCCGCACGACGCTCTAGGGCTGCCGCTGCGGCCAGCAGTGCCTCTTCCGGAACCCGAGAGATCCACACCGCATCCTCGCCGCGTGCACGGAGCCGCGCGGCGATCTCGCGCGCCACCGAAATTGGGCTCGCGCCACTCCCGGCATAAGCCTGCCGCAACGAGGAAAAATCGAGACTGAAAGACATCGGCGATCCGCGATCCTGCATCGTGCAGCGTAGGATCCATGCAAGCGCGCCGCCATCTCCGGGTGCGGTAGAGGCTCAAGAAAGCCGACATGCCGGCCAATCAACCGGCAACTCGCCGCCGAAATGCCCATTAATGAGGCCATTTCGCCTCGCCTATCGCGCCGACAATGCCGCAACCAAATGGCACGGCGGTTGCTGTGTCTACCCCGGGAACCAGACAGGACTTTGACGCTAATCAAGCGGCGCAAGTTTCTCAGGGCAGCTACTGGTTTCATCGCCAGCCGGACTACCGGCCAGCTGGCGAAGACCTGATCTGACGGAGGTGAGATAGAATGAGCGCGAACGATCCAAAAACCGTTGCGGTGATCGGCTGGACCAATGCCCCGCTTATTTCTACCTGGCCGCGAAGGCTGTTTGCTTGCCCACCGAAGCGGAGCCTCGCGGCCAGCTCGCGGCTCAGAATTCGCCGGCTCTTCGCGACCATCAATGGCGGAGACACCAAACCACGGGCCGGAACCGGCGGTCCGGGCCAGCAACTGGAGGAGCCGCTTAGCAACACGGTTTGGGATGACCCAGCTCTGTGGATGCTGATGATGCATTGATGACGGGTCACGCGGCACAGCGGGATCACGCAAGAAGTGGAGTATGGCCGACCAATCCTTCAATACCGAAACCTATGTCGACACCGCGGCGGCACTGATTGGCTTGCCGATCGCCCCGGCACACCGCCCCGGTGTTGTCGTCAATTTCGAGCGCCTCGCGCAGATGGCAGCGCTGGTCATGGAATTTCCGCTGCCCGATGGGGTCGAGCCGGCGCCGGTGTTCCGGCCATGAGCGGCGACGAGCTTGCCCGCGCCGATGCGGCGGCGATCGCCACGGCGGTGCGGGCCGGCGCAGCCACCGCCGTCGCGGTAACGGAGGCGACGCTGGCGCGCATTGAACAGCGTAATCCTTCCCTCAACTGTTTCACCGCGATCACCGCCGAACGCGCGCTCGCGACGGCGCGCGCGATCGATGAGCAGCGCACGGCCGGCGTCGAGCTGGGGCCTCTCGCTGGGGTGCCGTTCGCAGTCAAAAATCTGTTCGACCTGCAAGGCATCATCACCATCGCAGGCTCAAGGATCGACGCCGAACGCCCGCCGGCCATCGCTGACGCGACGGTCGCCGCACGGCTCATCGCCGCCGGCGCGGTGCCGGTCGGCGCCCTCAACATGGACGAATACGCCTACGGCTTCACGACCGAGAACAGCCATTACGGGGCGGCGCGAAATCCGCACGATTTCTCGCGGGTCGCTGGCGGCTCGTCGGGCGGCTCGGCGGCCGCGGTGGCGGCGGGGCTCGTGCCGTTGTCGCTCGGCTCCGACACCAACGGCTCGATCCGAGTACCAGCCTCGCTGTGCGGCATCTTCGGGCTGAAACCAACCTATGGCCGGCTGAGCCGCGCTGGCGCGCGGCTGTTCGCGGCGAGCTTCGATCATGTCGGCCCGTTCGCCCGGACCGTCGCCGACCTCGCCGCCGCCTATGACGCGATGCAGGGGCCGGACCCGCGCGATCCGGTATGCGCCCAACGTCCGGTCGAGCCGGCTGCCGGCGATCTGTGGCTCGGCGGGAGCCGATTGCGCATCGCCATTCTGGACGGCCATTTCGCTGGCACGGGGCCGGCAGCGGCGGCGGTCGCCAGCGTCGCGAACGCGCTCGGTGTAACCCGCCGTGTCGAGATCCCTGAAGCTGCGCGCGCCCGCGCCGCGGCCTTCGTGATCACCGCCGCCGAGGGGGGCAATCTGCATCTCGCCGATCTGAAGACACGGGCCGCCGATTTCGACCAGATGACGCGCGACCGTTTCCTGGCAGGCGCGCTGGTGCCGGCGACCTGGGTCATCGAGGCGCAGCGGTTTCGAAATTGGTATCGAGAGCAGGTGCTGGGGCTCTTCCGCGACAGTGACATCCTGCTGGCGCCGGCGACGCCATGCCCGGCACCGTTGATCGGGCAGGAAATGATCGAGATCGACGGCGCGATGGTGCCGGCGCGCCCCTATCTCGGGGTCTACACCCAGCCATTGTCGTTCATCGGATTGCCGATCGTCGTCGTGCCATTGCGCGATCCCGGTCAGATGCCGATCGGCGTGCAGATCATTGCCGCGCCATGGCGGGAAGCCGAAGCGCTGCGTATCGCCTGGGCGCTGGAGCGCGACGATGTGACCGCAGCCATGGCGGTAGATTGTTGCAGCTCGAGCAGCTGCAGTTCCGCTGCCTAAAGGATGAGGCCCGCAATATCATCGAGGTGCGGGAAGTACGATCGCTGATCGCGAGCACTGTCGGAAAACGGTCGCTTGCGACGACTCAGCCGATTTTACGAGCGAAAAACAGTGTATCAAGGTGGCGGAGAGAGTTGGATTGAATCCCCGTTGGGTCGGCATAACGGTAAATTTTTTAAAAGACTTAGAAAGATTGGACCCCTGATCGTACGATCGATCAGCGATGGTCGTTGGCCATTATGCCCTGAATGACACATTAACCAGTGATGCACCTTCTTGCACCCAAACTGCGTTTGGCTAAAGCAGCACCAAGCGACGGCAACGACGCCCAATGACTGAAGGTTCTCTTCACTCTGCTCTCGATATTCGCGATCTCGCGAAGCGTTTCGATCGCCCGGCGGTCGACGGGCTGGATTTGCGGGTGCGGGCCGGTGAGTTCTATACGCTGCTGGGGCCGAATGGCGCCGGCAAGACGACGACGTTGCGGATGGCGACCGGGCTGCTGAAACCGGATCGCGGCGCGATCGCGGTGTTCGGCATCGACGTCCTGGCCGAGCCGGTCGCGGCCAAGCAGATCATGGCCTGGCTGTCGGACGAGCCGATGATCTATGACCGGCTGACGCCGTTGGAATACCTGTATTTTGTCGCCGGCCTGTGGGGCGTCGACAGCGACACCGCCGAGACGAGGGCGCGCGACCTGATCGGCTGGCTCGGGCTCGCGCAATATGCGCAGGAGCGCTGCGAGGGGCTCTCCAAGGGCACCCGCCAGAAAGTCGCGCTGGCCGGAGCGCTGGTGCACGAGCCTCGGCTGATCATCCTGGACGAGCCGTTCACCGGTCTCGATGCCGCCTCGGCCCGCCTGGTCAAGAACGTGTTGCGCGAGCGTGTCGCCCAGGGCTGTTCGGTCATCATGACGACCCACATCCTGGAGGTCGCCGAGCGCATGGCCGACCGCATCGGCGTCATGTGCGGCGGCCGGCTCGTGGCGGAAGGCACGCTGGAGGATCTGCGGCGACAGGCCGGCGCCGGGCACGCCACGCTGGAAGACACGTTCCTGGCCCTTACCGATACCGGCTCAGGCCAAACCCACTCCGGCCGCGGGCCGATCGCCGCATGATCAAGGCCGGCACGGTCGCCTGGTTCGCGCAACACGAGACGCGGCTGGCATGGCGGGACTGGGCCTGGCTGTTGTCGGGCGGGCGCCGCCGGCGCGGCTATGCCGTGATGCTGGGGCTGTTCGCCTTTGTCGTGTTCATGCACGGGTTCGCGTATCTGACGCTGGCCCACGCGACGGATTTTGCCGCCCCTCCCGACAAGCGCCTGCTGGTGACGATCGGGGGAACCCTGCTGTTGTACTGGTCGCTGATGCTGTCGCAGGCGATGGAGGCGGTGACGCGCGCCTTTTACGCCCGGGGCGACCTCGATCTGATCCTGTCGTCGTCGGCCTCCGCGGGGCGGCTGTTCGCGGTGCGCATCGCGACGATGGCGCTGGGAATCGCCGCGATGTCGCTGGCTTTGGCGGCGCCGGCGATCAATGTTCTCGCCTGGCTGGGCGGTGCGCACTGGCTCGCCGCCTATGGCGTCGTCATGGCGATGGCGATGGTCGCGGTGGCGATCTCGGTCATGCTGACGGTCGCGCTGTTCCGCGCCATCGGCCCCAAACGGACCCGCCTCGTCGCGCAGATCGTGGCCGCGGTGATCGGCGCGAGTTTTGTGATCGGCGTGCAACTCGTCGCGATCCTTTCGGTCGGTACCCTGTCGCGCGTCGCGCTGTTTCAGTCGGAGGTGATCATCGATCATGCGCCGGACCGTGACAGCTTGTGGTGGCTGCCGGCCGATGCGGCGATGGGCAATGGGCTGGCGCTGATCGCTGTCCTCGCGCTTGGCGCGATCGTGCTGGCCGGCGCGATCCGCTTCTGCGCGCCGCGCTTCGGAGAGCTCGCGCTGGCCGCCGGCGGCGTTTCACACGGCACGGCACGGCCCAGCCGACGCACCGCCAATTTCCGCCCGAAATCGCCGGGTCAGGCGTTGCGGCGCAAGGAATGGCTGCTGCTGTGGCGCGATCCCTGGCTGATGTCGCAGAGCCTGATGCAACTGCTTTACCTGCTGCCGCCATTCTTCCTGCTGTCGCGCATGTTCTATGGCGAGGGAAACAGCGCGGCGTTGCTGGTGCCGGTGCTGATCATGGCTGCCGGGCAATTGGCGGGCGGCCTCGCGTGGCTGGCCATCTCCGGCGAGGATGCGCCGGACCTGATCGCCACCGCCCCGGTGACCGCCGCCCGCGTGTGGCGCGCCAAGGCCGAGGCGGTCGCGGGCGGCGTGGGGATCGTGTTCGGCCCGATCGTCGTCGGGCTCGCGATCCTCGATCCGATGTTAGGCGTCATTACCGTTTGCGGCATCGTCGTAGCCGGGGCAGCGGCGACGCTGATCCAGTTCTGGTTCCGCGCGCAGGTCAAGCGCAGCTTGTTTCGCCGCCGCCATGTCTCCTCGCGCATCGCTACCTTCGCCGAGGCGCTGTCATCGATCATCTGGGCCGGCGCCGGTGCGGTCGCGGTGGTCAGCCTGTGGTTCGCGATCTTTCCCGGCGTGGTGGCGCTTGCTGTTCTGCCCGTCGCGTGGCTGCTCAGCCCGAAGAGGCCGTGACCCCAGACGGCCAAATGCCGAGAGGCGCGCTGAAGGCCGTCTGTTTATGCCTCGATGGCCCGGCAATCACAGAGTAAGGACCGCTACGTCAACGCTCGCCAGAATTCCGCGGCGATTCGGGCGCAGCGCTCCGGCTGCAGCAGATTGACCCCGTGGCCGTAATCGGCAAACAACTCGACCCTCCCATTTGGCAAGGCTTCCGCGAGCGCCTGCTGCTGCGCCGAGGCGATCGGGCTCTTGTCGCCGCTGAGCAGCAGGACCGGGGCATTTACCCGCGGCAGCAACGGCACGGTATCGACACCCTCGAAGCAATCATGCATTGCGGCGGCGACATCGGGCGGCGTCCTGTCCATCTCGCGCACGACCCAGTCGCACAGATCCTCGCCGGCGCGTTCCTTGTCGAGCCGATAGCCCAGCGTTTGACGGCACCATTCGCCGACCCCGTAGGCACGCATGGCGTCCGAGGCGCTGGCGCGGTCCAGCGCGTAGGTCCGCTTGATCTGATCGGGAATGCGCGACGGCGTGTTGCACAGCACCAGGCTGGCGATGCGGCCGGGATAGGCCGCGGCGAGAAGCAGACCGATGATCCCGCCCGAGGATTCGCCGACCCAATGGACTCGCGGCAATGACAGCGCGTCGAGCACCGCCAGGATCTGCGCCCCGATCGTGTCGGGCGTATAGCGATACCCGGCCGGCGGCTGGTCGGAAAGGCCGCATCCGAGCAAATCGGGACGGTAGACCCGATGGCCTTCCGCGATCGCTGGCACCCACCGGTTCCAGAACGTCGCGTTGCGGGCAAAACCGTGCATCATCAGCACCGGCGTCGAACGGTCCCAGGGCCACAGGAAATCGTCGACAATGCAATGGACCGAAGCGCCTTCCGGCAGGGCAATGCGGGGCATTGGCAACTCCTCCGATTCCGAATTCAGGGCGATTTAAACAAACCCTAGACCTTGCCGCGGCGCTGGTCCGGTTGCTCGTCGCCCAACGCGCGAAATCGGCGATCGGGTTTGGTTATTCATTTGCAGACGGCTCAGAGGCGGTAGCGGCACTCGACGGAAAGCGGCACGGCGTGAAAATCGCGCCGGTTGGTGTCGAGGTTCTCCAAATTGACGAACAGGCATTCGTCATGGACGAAATGCGGCCCGGCGTGCCACGTCGCGAGGTGCAGCTTGATCAGCCGATCGCCCGGCACCCGGAACGCTACGATGTCCTCAAGGCGCGGGCGCGCCTCGTCAGCGAAATCGCCCGGCGGCGCGACGCCGATCAGCCATTCCTTGCCGCCGAGCGAACCCAGGCATTGGGTGACCCGCCGGTGCCGCGCGATCCGGGAAAAGCCGAGCCCGACATGCGGCAGATGCATCAGCCACAGCCGCGGCTCGCCATTGCCCAGGACAAGCTTCGCCTCGCTGGCCGAGGCCTCCGGGTCATAGCCGGTCTCGGCGCCCTGGCCTCCGGTTCGCAATGGCGCGACGATCTGGCCGTATGGTGCGAAGGCCTCGGCCGTCAGCTCCCTGACGTCCAGCATGTGCCGCGGCAGCGTGCCTGCATCGTTCATTGTCGCCCCTCCGATCGATTTCGGGCTAGAGTTTGCCACAGGTCCCGCCAGTAATCAGCGCCGTCAGGTCGGCCGGCCGCCAAGGAGAACCCCATGCCCCCCACCACCACTGCCGAAGCCCGCGCCTACCCGCGCCCGCTGCCCAACCCGGAATGGCTCGCGAAGCGCACCGAGGAGATCCTCGAGCCCGGCCTGCCGATCGTCGATCCGCACCATCATCTCTGGGATCACCCGGGCAGCCGCTACCTGCTCGGCGAGCTGCTGGCCGACGTCAATTCGGGGCACAACATCGTCGCGACCGTCTTCATCCAGTGCGGCTCGGGCTACCGCACCAGCGGTCCCGAGGAAATGCGGCCGATCGGCGAAAGCGAGTTTGTCCGGGCGATCGCCGAGGAGGGCGACCGGCGCGGCGGCAAGACCAAGATTTGCGCCGGCATCGTCAGCTTCGCCGATCTGCGCTTGCCGAATGTCGATGCGGTGCTCGAAGGCCAGATCGAAGCGGCGGGCGGCCGGTTTCGCGGCATTCGCCACATCGCGGCATACGATCCGGCGATCATCGGCGCGTCGTCCTATGTGCCGCCGCCGGGCCTGATGGACGACCCGAACTTCCGCCGCGGCCTCAAGCGGCTGCCGGTGCACAATCTGACCTTCGAGGCGTGGATCTATCACCCGCAGATCAAGACCTTGACCGAGGTGGCGCGCGCATGCCCGGAGGTGAAGATCGTGCTCAACCATTTCGGCGGGCCGCTCGGGGTCGGCCCCTACAAGCGCGACGAGGTGTTCGCTGGCTGGCGCGCCGACATCAAGGCGCTGTCGGCCTGCCCGAACGCGTATGTGAAGCTCGGCGGGTTGGCGATGATCGTCAACGCCTTCGATTTCCACCTGGCGCCGGTGCCGCCCTCGTCGGGTCAGATGGCCGATGCCTGGCGGCCCTATGTCGATGCCTGCATCGAGAATTTCGGCGCCAACCGCTGCATGTTCGAGAGCAACTTCCCGGTCGACAAGGGCGCGTGCAGCTATCCGGTGCTGTTCAACGCGTTCAAGCGGCTCGCGAGCGGCGCCTCGGCGTCGGAAAAAGCCGATCTGTTCGCCGGCACCGCGTCGCGGTTCTACCGGCTGTAACGAGGCGCCGAACCCCAGCCCCTTCTCACCGAGGAACATGACCATGACCGATCTGCCGACACATGTGGACATCCATGAGGAACGCCCGCGCGAGGGGTTCCAGATCGAACCCGGCCCGATCAGCACCGCAGACAAGATCAAGCTGGTCGAGGCGCTCGCCGAGACCGGGCTGCACCATATCCAGGCCGCCTCCTTTGTCAGCCCGCGCATCGTGCCGGGTTGGGCCGACGCCGAAGACGTCGTCGCCGGGTTCACCCCGAAGGAAGGCGTCCACTACACCGCGCTGTGGTTCAATGCGAATGGGCTCAACCGGGCCCTCGTGTTCCGCAACAAGCTGACGATCACCGGCGCGATCGCGCTGACCGCGTCGGAGGGGTTCACCCAGAAAAACCTGCACCGCAGCCACGCCGAGAATGTCGAGGCGATGAAGAAGCAGACCGCGCTGCATCTCGAAAACGGCGTCGAGGTGCCGCGGATCGGCGTGATGGCGGCGTTCGGCTGCAACTATCAAGGCGACATCCCCCCGGCGCAGGTCATTTCGACCTTGGAAGACGGGCTCGCGATCGCCGAGGAAGCCGGGGCCGACATCAAGTATTTCTCGCTGGCCGACACGATGGGCTGGGCGACGCCAATGCGCATCGAGCGCGTGCTGGGCGAGGTGCGCAATCGCTGGCCGGACATGCCGATCTCGCTGCATCTGCACGATACGCGCGGGCTCGCCGTCGCCAACGCGCATGCCGGGCTGAAGATGGGCGTCACCCAATTCGACTCGACGGTCGGCGGGCTGGGCGGCTGCCCGTTTGCCGGACAACCCAAGGCGGCCGGCAACATCTGCACCGAAGAGCTGGTGCTGCTCTGCGAGGAGATGGGGATCGACACCGGAATCGATCTCGACGCGCTGATCGAGGTCGGCCGCATGGCCGAGGAGATCGTCGGCCACCAATTACCGGGCGAATTGATCCATGCCGGCAGCCTCGACGCCTTCCGCCGCCGGGCCGCGGCCTGACAGCAGGCACTAAGAAGGTGAGCCCCCACCCTCCCACGCCTGCGGCGCGGGTCCCTCCCTCCCCCGCTCGCGGGGGAGGGCTCCGTGACGCCGCGGCCCCTACAACCCCCTCCCCCGCGAGCGGAGGAGGGTTGGGGTGGGGGCTTGCCGGGCCGGGCCTGACGGCATTTGGAGAGCCGCGGTGCGTCCTTCGAGACGGCCGCTTCGCGGCCTCCTCAGGATGACGAATTTCTGTGATGCCACTTAGAAAATTCCGTCATCCTGAGGAGCGCTGCCGGCGAAAGCCGGAAGCGCGTCTCGAAGGACGCAAAATGCCGACGCGGCAACCTCTTTGGACAAGCTGATGACCGCGGCGCCGCTGTCCGGCATCAGAGTGCTGGAGTTCAGCCATACGGTGATGGGGCCGACCGCCGGGCTGGTGTTTGCCGAGCTCGGCGCCGACGTCATCAAAATCGAGCCGGCGCCGAAGGGTGACCATACCCGCGGCCTCGGCGGCTTCGGCGCCGGGTTCTTCGCCGCCTTCAACCGAAACAAGCGCAGCCTGGCGGTCGATCTGAAGCGCCAGGAAGGCCAGGCGGTGATCCACCGGCTGGTGCCGACCGCCGATATGGTTCTGGAAAATTTCGGTCCCGGCACGATGGAGCGGCTTGGCTGCGGTTATGAGCAGCTGGCCGCGCTCAATCCGCGCCTGGTCTACCTGGCGCTGAAAGGCTATCTCGCCGGCCCTTACGAGCATCGTCCGGCGCTCGATGAGGTCGTGCAGTTCCAGACCGGCCTCGCCTTCATGACCGGGCCGCCGGGACAGCCATTGCGCGCCGGCGCCTCGGTGATCGACATCATGGGCGCGGTGTTCGGGGTGGTGGCGGCGCAGGCGGCGCTGCGCGAGCGCGACATCACCGGCAAGGGCCAGCGCGTCTCGAGCGCGCTGTTCGAAAGCGCCGCGTTCCTGATGAGCACGCACATGGCCGGCATGACCGCGACCGGGCTCGAGGCGCGGCCGATGCCGGCACGGCGGGGCGCCTGGGCGGTGTACGAAGTGTTCAAGACCGCCGGCGATGGCCAGCTGTTCATCGGCGTCACCAGCGACCAGCAATGGATCCGGTTTGTCGAGGAATTCGGATTGCAGGAATTGGCCGCCGACCCGCGCCTCGCGACCAATGTCACGCGGCTGGCGGAGCGGGCCTGGCTGATCCCGGCCCTGCAGGAGGTGCTGGCGACATTGCCGCAGGACGAGGTCGCGCGACGCTGCGAGCGGTGCAACGTGTCGTGGGCGCCGGTCGGCCAGCCGGGCGATCTGTTCACCGACCCGCACCTGCTGGCCACCGGCGGTCTGGTCGACGTGTTCATTTCCCGCTTTGGCGGCGGCGACGGCAAAATCGCCGGTCTGCCGGCCCTGCCGATCGAGTTCGGCACCGACCGGCAACGTCCCGGCATACGGCGCCAGCCGCCGCGCATGGGCGAGCACAACGCCGAAGTGCTGGGCGAAGCCGGCTTCGCCACCGCCGAGATCGCCGGTCTCGCAGAAGCCGGGGTGATCGCCGCGCGGACCGGAGAGCGCGGTTGAGCGAGCACCGGGGCGGCTGTCACTGCGGCAATCTTCGCCTCACCCTGCGCCTGTCGCAGACGCCGGCAAAGACGCGGCTGCGCGCCTGCGGCTGTTCGTTCTGCCGCGCCCACAACACGCGGACGACCAGCGACCCCAACGGATCGGCCGACATCCATGCCGCGGACTGGTCGCTGGTCGAGCGCTACCGCTTTGGCACCGGCACCGCCGAGTTCCTGATCTGCAAGCGCTGCGGGGTCTATATCGGCGCGATCGGCGAGACCGCTTCGGGCACCCGCGGCGTCATCAACACGAATTGCCTCGACGACCGGGCCGCCTTTACCCAGCAACCCAATCCGGTCGATCACGACGGCGAGGCGATCGGCGACCGGCTGGCTCGCCGCGCCGCCAATTGGACGCCGGTGACGCTTCACCACGAATAGCGGATACGGGAGAGAGAACCGATGGACCTCAACGGCGCGGTCGCCCTGGTGACGGGCGGCAATGGCGGGCTCGGGCAGCGCATCTGCCACGCGCTGGCGAAGGAGGGCGTGCATGTCGCGGTCATGTATGCGCAGAGCCGCGACCAGGCGGAGGGCGTCGCCCGCGAGCTGGCGTCGCGGCATCAGATCAACGCCGCGGCTTTCGCCTGCGACATCACCGACGGCGCGGCGGTGGACGGGCTGGTCGGCGAGGTGATCCGGCGGTTCGGCCGGCTCGACATTCTGGTCAACGACGCCGCCTACAACAAATCGATCCCGTTCCCCGACCTCGACAATCTGACGATGGAGGTGTGGGACAAGATCATGGCGGTCAATTTGACCGGGCCGATGCGCCTCACGAAGGCGGTGGCGCCGGTCATGAAGGCCCAAGGCCGCGGCCGCATCGTCAACATCGCGTCGGTGGCGGGGCTCGGGCCGACCGGCTCGTCGATCGCCTATGCGGTGTCGAAGGCGGGGCTCATTCACCTGACGCGCTGCATGGCGGTGGCGTTGGCGCCCGAGACGCTGGTCAATTGTGTCGCACCGGGCCTCCTTGAGGGCACGCGGGCGACGTCCAATCTCCGCTCCGAGCAGATCCAGAACTCGGCGGCCAGCTCGCTGCTGAAAAAGCCGGCCGACAAGGAGGATTGCGCGGACATGGTGGTCACGATGTGCCGCACCGATACGATGACCGGACAGACGATCGCGATCGATTCCGGCCGCTATTTTCATTGACGCCGAAAGGCCCTCGCAATGATGGACATTTCCGGCAAGACCGCGATCGTCACCGGCGCCGCGTCCGGCATCGGCCTCGGCATCGCGACCGCGCTGGCGGAGGCCGGCGCGAACGTCGTCATGGCCGACATCCAGAAGGACGCGGTCGAGCAGGCGGCGCATGGCCTCTCCGGCACGAACAAGCAGGTCATGCCGGTGCGGATCGATGTGACGCAGGAGCAATCCGTGCTCGATGCCCTGGCCGAGGCCGAGCGGAAGTTCGGCAAGCTCCACATCGCCTGCAACAACGCCGGCGTGCCGATGCACGGCGTCGGGCTGGTCGATGTGCCGCCCGGCGACTGGGAATTCGTGATGGGGGTCAACATCTGGGGGATCATCCACGGCATCCGCCATTTCGTCCCCGCCATCCTGAAGCATGGCGAGGAAGGGCACGTCGTCAACACGGCCTCGGTCGCCGGCTTCCAGAACCGCCGCGGCACCAATCAGGGGCCGTATTCGATGTCGAAATACGCCGCGCTGTCGCTGTCCGAGGCGCTGGAGCACGAGCTGGAGGGCAGCAAGATCGGCGTGTCGGTGCTGTGCCCCGGCCCGATCAACACAAATATCGCGCGCGGCGCCCGCAACCGCCCCGACCATCTCGGCGGCCCGCAGATCCGCCCCAATGACGAGAGAGTGCTGGCCGAACGCCTCGTCACGACCGGCCTCGATCCGATGAAGGTCGGCGAACGCGTCGTCGACGCGATCCGCACAAAGACGTTCTATGCCTTTGTCGGCGCCGTCCCGGCCGATGTCATCCGGGCCCGCCACCGCCGCATCGAGGACGCCCTGAACAGCCCGTGGGTGACCCATTATTGAGGCCCCATTTCCCGGCGTCCCGGCGAAAGCCGGGACCCACCGTTCAGCGTCCGAGAAGCGGATGAGTGGGTCCCGGCTTTCGCCGGGACGCGGTTAAGAAAGGAGTTCACAGCATGACCGAAGCCAAGCTTGCGCCAAATCTGCCGGATTGGATGGTGGAGCATACCAAGCGCTATCTCTCCAGCGGCGGCACCGACGGGCATATGTACAAGATGACCCAGCCGGG
>Ga0210400_10001004_pt1 | contig 28993 bp, 26 predicted proteins | sample IncBWH26MmetaG_FD_155456 | JGI IMG/M metagenome (GOLD analysis project Ga0210400, IMG submission 155456) | Forest soil microbial communities from Barre Woods Harvard Forest LTER site, Petersham, Massachusetts, United States - Inc-BW-H-26-M | ecosystem: Environmental > Terrestrial > Soil >... | reverse complement strand
ACGCCTGCGTCGTCGAAGCCTCGAAGGCTGGGCTCAAGGTCGAAGGCTATCAAGCGCCGGCCAAAGTGACCCAGGACATCGAGCGCATCGTGAGGGCCGCCGGCATCGACGTCGGCGGCATCGAGTATATCGTCGATGACCGCGACGGCAACATCTACTACTACGACATCAACGCGCTCTCGAACTTCGTCGCCGACGCGCCGCGGGTCATCGGGTTCAACCCGGTCGAGAATCTCGCCGATTACCTGCAGGACGAGGTGCGCCGTGCCGGCTAAAAAGGGAATTCGCTACGGTTACTGGATGCCCGTGTTCGGCGGCTGGCTGCGCAACGTGGACGACGAGCACATGGAGGCCACCTGGGAGTACACCAGCAAGCTCGCGCGGCGCAGCGAGGAGATCGGCTTCGACCTGTCGCTGATCGCGGAACTCAACATGAACGACATCAAGGGCATCGATGCGCCCAGTCTCGATGCCTGGTCGACCTCGGCGGCCCTGGCGGCGGTCACCAGGACGCTGGAACTGATGGTCGCCGTGCGGCCGACATTCCATTTGCCGGCTCTCTTTGCCAAACAAGCCGCGAACATCGATCACATCAGCAACGGCCGTCTCGCGCTCAACGTGGTTTCCTCGTGGTGGGAGCAGGAAGCCAAGATGTATGGCGTGGGCTTCGAGCGGCACGATGATCGCTATGGGCGAACCTCGGAGTGGCTCGATGTCGTCAATGGCACCTGGTCGCAGCCGAGCTTCAACCACTCCGGAAAGTTCTATCAGACGGAGAACACCGTGCTCGAACCGAAACCGGTGCGCATCCCCCGGCCGCCGATCTATGCCGGCGGTGAATCGGAGGCCGCGAAAAACTTGATTGCCCAGAAATGCGACGCCTACGTCATGCACGGCGACTCCCCTGAGCACGTGGCCGGCAAAATTGCCGACATGAGCGCGCGGCGTGAAAAATTCGGGCTCGGACGAATGCAGTTCGGCGTCGCCGGCTATGCGTTCACCCGCAAATCGGACAGCGAGGTCGCCAAGGAGATCGAGCGTATTACCGATGTGAAGCAAAATGCCAAGGGCTACGCAAACTATCAGCAATGGCTGCAAGGTACCCAGCTGGAACAAAAAATGTCCATTCAAGAATATTCCGTGTCGAACCGCGGCTTGCGCTCAGGGTTGGTCGGCACGCCCTCGCAGGTGCAGGATCAGATCGGCAAGTTCGAGGAAGTGGGTGTCGATCTTCTATTGCTGCAATTCAGCCCGCAATTGGAAGAAATGGAAATATTCAGCGACAGCGTCATTCGTTAGGGACCGGCGTTGGCGCCGCAATCCCTCGAGCGGCCGCTGGCGCTGCGCTGCGGAGCCTTTGGCGACATGGTGCTGCTGACCGCGCTCATTCGAGTTCTGCACGCGGAATTCAGGGCGCCCGTCGATATCGTCACCTCGGGGCCATGGAGCGAACCGCTGCTGCGCGGACAGCCGGGCGTGGGGGAGATCTTCAGCATGCGCAGCCGCAAGACCCCCTACTGGATGAGCCTCGACCAGCAGCGGGTCGTGCGGCAACTGCGCGCCCGCGGCTCAGGTCCGACCTGGTTCTGCGACGCCGATGCGGCGGCCCGGCCCATTCTCGAACGTGCCGGCTTCGACGCCAATTACATCGTGGATGTGAAAGATCACGCTCTGTTCCCTGGCGAACATGCCACGCAGCAATGGCGGCGACTGGCGCAGATCATGCCGAGCATGGGAGCCGCGGCGCACGCCGACCTCGACGCGGTCCTGCCGGGGTGCTACCTGGAGGTGACGCAGGCGCAACGCGCCGAGCTGACCGCGTGGCTCGAGACGCGGGGGCTGGCCGATCAGCCCCTGATCCTGATGCAGATCGGCAATAAGCGCACGATGCGGCGCGGGCCGCGCCGCCTGGCCGTGAACAACAAGTATTGGCCCAACGAGCGCTGGGCGGAAGTCCTGCGATATTTGCGCCAGCGGCATCCGCGGCACGCCTTGGTGCTGCTGGGCACGGGCCCTGAGTATCAGCTCAACCAGGAAGTCGCCGCACTCGCCGCCATCGGCGGACTGCACAATGTCGCCGACGACCTGCCGATTCCTCGTTTGGTGTCGCTTCTGGATCGAGCCTGTGGCCTCGTGACCGTCGACTCCGGTCCGGCGCACGCCGCGGCGGCGGTGGGCTGTCCGCAGGTAGTACTGTTCGGCAAGGCTCTGCCCTCGCTGTATCGCCCATGGGGTACGGCGGGCGCCGACGTGCAACTGCTCACCGGCCAGATCGACGGTGAACCCAATATGCTGGGCATCGAAGCAGACCGCGTGATCGGGGCCTGGTCCACCCTCAAATTGCGCAATTCTTAGCTTGGCGACGGGGCCGGGGTGCCGGCCGGCGCGCGCAGCATATCCTGCGTCACCAGCACGACGCCGCGCTTGGTGATGAAGAATCGGTTCGCATCCACGGCAAGATCCTGTCCAATTTGCAGGCCGTCCGGTATCACGCAGCCCTCATCGAGGATGCAGCGCGTGATCTTGCAATGCCGGCCGATCGTCACACTCGGCAACAACACCGAACTCTCGATGACGCTGGCTTCCTCGATGCGCACGTCGTTCGACAGCAGCGATTGCCGCACGTGGGCACCCGAAATGATGCAGCCGCCGGCGACCATCGAATTCACCGCCATGCCGCGCCGCCCATCCTCGTCCAAGACGAATTTCGCGGGCGGCTGTTGCGCCTGGTAGGTCCAGATGGGCCACTGATGATCGTAGATATTCAGTTCAGGATTCAGCGAAACCAGTTCCATGTTCGCTTCGTAGAAGGCGTCGACGTTGCCCACATCGCGCCAGTAATTTTGCGCCCGCGTTTCGACGTCGTGAAAGGGGTAGGCAAAGACCCGCATGCGGGCAATGGCCGGCGGAATGATGTTGCGGCCGAAGTCGTGATTGCTCGTTTCGTTGGCGGCGTCCTCGGTCAGCAGCTTCTCCAGCCGCTCGAAGGCAATGACGTAAATTCCCATGGAGGCGCGCGCAAGGTTTTCATAGCCGATGATGGGGTCGGGATGCTGCGGCTTCTCCGCGAATTTGATCACCCGGTTGGTGTCGTCGGTGGTCATGATGCCGAATTCATTGGCGCGTTCGATGGGCACATCCACGACACCCACGGTGATATCCGCTTCGCAGGTCTCGTGGTAGGCGATCATGGGGCCGTAATCCATTTTGTAGATGTGATCGCCCGCCAGGATCAGCACGTGGGTTGGATGATGCGAACGGATAAAATCCAAATTCTGAAACACCGAATCGGCGGTGCCGCGATACCAATGCTTGCCTATCTGCTGTTGCGCCGGAATGAGCTCCACGAACTCTCCCAACTCGCCGCGCAGATAGCTCCAGCCGCGCTGGATGTGTTGAATCAACGATTGAGCTTTGTACTGCGTGAGCACCGCAATTTGGCGGATGCCGGAATTGACGCAATTCGAGAGCACGAAATCGACGATGCGGAACTTGCCGCCGAAAGGCGTGGCCGGCTTGCAGCGATGTTGAGTGAGTGCTTTGAGGCGTTCGCCGCGACCGCCGGCCATAATTACCGCGAGGGTTCCGCTGGTCAATCGGCTGACGTAGCGTCCGGTATTGTTGCGGGCGGCGTGTCGCATTAAGCGAAGCGTGACACACTCAAGCGGCGCCTGCACCAGGTTTCTCCGGGAATATTCAGACAGGCACCTATGTTCCGGCCGCTGTTTGTTAAACTGCAATGCATGGCGGCATTGAAGCTGTGTATATTGAGTTCGGAGATCGTGCCGTACGCGAAAACCGGCGGCCTGGCGGATGTCGCCGGTGCATTGGTGCGCAACCTGGGCGCCATCGGGCACACCGTTCGCGCCTTCATGCCGCTGTATGCCGCCGTGCGGCGCAATCATGCGGGACTCAAGGCCGTGCCCGGCGTGCCGCGCATGGCGCTCATCATCGGCGCCACCGAATACTGGTTTTCACTGCTGACCGCCAACTACCCGGACAGCGACATCCCGGTGTATTTCATCGATTGTCCGGCGCTGTTCGATCGCGCCGGCATCTATACGAACGACCCCGACGAACATCGCCGCTTTCTTCTGTTCACGCGAGCGGCGCTCGAGAGTTGCCGGCTGTTGGGGTTTGGCCCGGATATATTTCATTGCAATGACTGGCACACGGCATTCCTGCCGCTGTACTTGAAAACGCAGTACCGAACCGACGCGTTGCTGGGGCGGGCCAAATCGCTCATGACGATTCATAACATCGGATTTCAGGGCCTCATGCCGAGCACCGCGGCCGCGGATCTCGGCCTCGGCGGAGCCTGGTCCATGCTGGATCAGCACGACATCGCGCGCGGCGTCATCAATTCGCTGAAGACAGGCATTAGGCACGCGGACGCGGTCAGCACGGTCAGTCCGACCTACGCGCGCGAAATTTGCGATGCGCCGCTCGGCATGGGCCTGCAGGCCACCCTGCGCGAACGCCCGGATCGGGTGACGGGAATATTGAACGGCGTGGACTATCGGGAATGGGATCCCCGGCACGACCCGCACCTCAGCGCGCACTTCGGGCCTCGCGATTTGCGCGGCAAGCTCATCAACAAGGAAATGCTCATCGCCACGCTGCAGTTGAAGATGCCGGCGACGCAGCCCTTGATCGGCATGGTGACGCGGCTCACCGAGCAGAAAGGGATCGACTTGTTGTTCGAATCGCTGCCCGCGCTGTTGCGGGAGCGCGAATTCGGCATGGCCGTGCTCGGCAGCGGAGAGCCAAGGTACGCCGATTTCTTCGAAAGCCTGGCGCAGCGCTTTCCCGACCGCGTGAGCTACCGCGCAGGGTTCGACGAACCGCTCGCGCACTTGATCGAAGCCGGCAGCGATATTTTCTTGATGCCCTCGCGCTATGAACCGTGCGGTCTCAATCAAATGTACAGCCTGCGTTACGGAACCATTCCGATTGTGCGCAACACCGGCGGACTCGCGGATTCGGTGCAGCATTTCGATCCGAGCACCGGCCGCGGCACGGGATGCGTATTCAACGACTACGACGCGCCGGCCGTGCGCTGGGCAATCAACACCGTGCTCGATTGGCACGCGGATCCGCGTTCCTGGATGCCGTTGATGCACAATGCAATGGCCAAGGACTTCTCATGGACCCGCCAGATCAGGGAATACGACTCCCTGTACCGCAGCCTGGTTACGGCTTGACGCCAAGCAGCGCGTAGCGTCGCCCGTGAGGCACCGAATAAGTTTCGATCACCCGCAGGTTCGCCGCTTCGAACCAGGCAGGCGGCTCGACTCGCTGCGGCCGCGTGCGCCCGGGCAGCCCCGGAGGGGCTTGCCTGGGAAGTTGCAACAGGAAAAAGCCGCCGGGTGCCGCGGCGGCCGCGGCGCGCACGCGTTCAATGCCGGCAGCGTCCAGCGGTCCCGCAATCCCCTCGACGGAAGTGCGTGCGTACATATCGATGATCGCCCGGGTGGTTTCATCGGGGGCAAGCAAGATCAGCGGCTTTCCGGCGGTGTCGTGCTCGACGGCGCGGCTGATCGTCGCCAGGTCCTGCCAGCGGTCCACCTGCCGGTACACCTGAGAGGCAGGTCCGACCAGCAGCGCGCAATAGGCGAGGAGCAGGGCCCATTGAGAATGAACGGTCTGGTCGCGGGCGGCGGCCCACGCGCGGACCGATAGATAAGCGGCGGCAAGCAAACCCAAGCCCGAGATTGCAACATAGAGCGTGTGCTCCGGAATGCTGCTCCAGGAATCGGCGCCGATCAGGCCCAGCGCGGCGGCAAATACCGCCGCTCCGAGCAGCAGCAGCACCGCCGTGGCGCGCAGCGCCCGCACGTCCCAGGGATCGGGGCCGGGCAAGATTTCGCGCGCCCACCAAGCGACCAGAAGGGCAATTCCGGGCAGTGCCGGCGCGAAGTAGATGTTTCGCGCCGTCGCGGCCAGGGACAGCAACAGCAGCGGCGGCAGCGACGCGCCGATCGCGAATCGCACGGCGCGATTGTCGTGCCGCGAAGTCCGACGCTGCCGCCAGGCGCGCCGCGCCGCCGCGATCACCACAAACGTCCATGGGGCCAGGTACATGGGCAGTTCGATCAAATATTTCCCGGGGGAGTTGCGATGCGCTGACGCGTATTGCAACTCGGGCGGCGCGTCGACCGCGGCAAAGCGGCCGACCAGGTTGTTCCAGAACAATATTTTCAAGTGCTCCGGGCCGTCGTTGCCGCGATACACGAACCACACCCACGCAAGAATGATCGCCGCCTGAACGGCCAAACCCACGTACAACTCCCATCGAAGCAGTTCCCGCCAGCGCCTCTCCCAGATCACCAGCGTCAGAATCGTGAGGGCCGGCACCATCCAGGCGACCGCGCTCTTGGACAAAAATCCCAGCGCCAACGCCGCATGCATCAAGAGATAGCCGCGCAAGCGTTCTTCGCCGGTGACGGCATAGAAGCCGACGTAAGCACCGAGCAATGCGACCGAAACCGCGGCAAGCAACGGCGCATCGGTGGCCAGCCAAATGGCGACTTGGTACGACAGCAGGAAGGTACTGATGGTCGCCGCGCCGACCAGGCCCGCGAATCGGCCGGCGCTGCGGGAAGCCAGCGAACCGACGCCGAGCGCGGTGATCAATGCATAGAGTAGATTTGGGAGCCGCGCGGCCCATGCCTGATCGCCCAAGATCTTCATCGGCAAAGCCGCCAACCAGTAAGTCAAAGGCGGCTTTTCAGCGAAGGGTTCGCCGGCCAGCAGGGGCATGGCTTTGTCGGCCTGCCAGCTCATGCGCCACGCAATGTCCGCCTCGCGCGGCTCATCCGGAGTCCAATACGCGCGGCCGAACATGCCGACGCACCACGCCAGCAGCAGCGCCAACGCCATCCAGGCAATCATCGTTCGAGGATTTTGCGGGAATCCGAATCGCATCGGCTGACTATACTGCACGCGGACCCTTGCCTGGATGATGTGCTGCCTTCAAAGTAGGCGCTCCATAAGTTTCCAAGGTGGCACGTGGTCGAGCAGTTCTGTGATTGGTTGTCGAGGACCGGCATCAGTGTCGCGTTTCAATCGGCGAACTGGTTTGTCCCGCTGGTGCAGACGGTTCACATCATCGCCATCGCCATTCTTCTGACTGCCGTTTATGTGGTGAGTTTCAGGCTCATTGGAATAACACGGGCCGGACAGCCGCTTGCCGTCCTGGCGGCGAAATCGACGCCTTGGGTGTGGATAACGCTCTGCGTGTTGCTCGGCACCGGCATCCTCCTCACGATCACTGAGCCGGCACGCGAGCTGCTCAATTGGGCTTTTCGCGTAAAAATGCTCATGGTCATGGCGCTCGCGGGAATCCTGCTCATCGTGCAGATCCGCCTACGCCGGAGTCCTGAGTACTGGACTGAATCGCGGTCGCGGCGCCGCGCGGCGCGCGCCATCGGAATTGCCGCCGTCATCATCGGCGCGGGCATCGTGACCGCGGGGCGTTGGATCGCCTATGTGTAGCACGAAGGCGCTCTGAAACCCATGGCCCTGGAACACGCATTGACACGGCTGCAGGATCTCAGCCTGCCGACACAGATTCGCGAGTCCGACTGGCTGTTTCCGACCATCGAGACCGTGCATGTGTTCGCGCTAGTGCTGGTGGTCGGCACGATCATGACCGTCGATCTGCGGCTCTTAGGGGTAGCGAACAAGGAACGTCCTTTCAGTCAGGTGGCGTCCGAAATGCTGCCCTGGACCTGGGTGGCGTTCAGCATTGCCGCGCTCGCCGGCATGCTGATGTTTTCATCGAAGGCGCTCACGTACTACGGCAACATCCCATTTCGGTTGAAAATGATTTGCCTGCTGTTGGCGGGCATCAACATGGTGATGTTTCATTGGCTGGGCACTCGCCGTCTTGCAGCCTGGGATCGCGGGCGACCGCCGCTTGCGGCCAAATTCGCCGGCGGCGCGTCGTTGCTGTTGTGGACCACCATTGTCGCGGCCGGCCGTTGGATCGGGTTTACGACTTGATCGCCCTGGCACCGGCGTTGATCGCGAGCGGTGGCGTCGATCGCGAGCAGTGGCGTCGATCGCGAGCACTGGCGTTGATCGCCGAGCCTAGCGCGTGAATCGGCGGTATCCGAGGTAGGCACCGGTCACGCAGACCACCGTCACGCCGGACATCAACAGCAACATGAGCGCATCCCATTGGGGGCGGCCTCGCAGCGGGGCTGCAAAGTCCAAGCGGTGCAAGCCTGCGTGCAGCCACCGATAGGCTCGAGCCTCGGCATCGAATTTGGCGATCACCATTCCCGACACGGAATCGAGGTAGTAGCGCGTACCCGATGCCAGGACCAACCGATAGACGGGCAGGGCGGCGAGGTCATGATGGCTGAAATAAAAATTGTCTTCCTGGGTCATCAATTCCGGCGTGTTCGGCGTGTTCGGCGTGTCCGGAGTCTTGGGCGGCCCGACACGCACCAGGGCTTGCGCCAGGAACGTCAAGTCCGCGCTGCCGAGCGGCGCCGGTGCGCCGCCGTCATCGAGCCTGCGCCGCTCGCCGCCGGCGGTGCTCGCGACGAGGTAGAGCTGGCCGTTTAGCGGCGCCGCCTTCAGGGATACGGCGGCTGGATGGGCATCCGCTTGGGCTCGCAGCGCGGCGGCGAGATCTTTCGGGAAGGATCTCGGCGCACCCTGAATCCTGGCGCTTTCGGCATGCGGGCCGGTGCCCTGGAGCCATCCCCAGGGATTCATCGATAACAAACCGCTCAGCACCCAGGTCAGCGTGAAGACGCCGAACGCCAGCCCCGCGACGTGGTGCCACAAGTTGAAGCCCGCGTAGGGCGAGAAGCGCCCCGCGGGCTGTGCGGCGAGCTGACGCACGCCGAGATAGATGCCAATGCCGGTGAGGAAGCATCCCAGGAGCGACGCGTAGATGACGACCTGGCTCCAAATTCCTGGATGCCGGCGCAATTCCGTGAAATACAGCCAATGCGGCACGGCGCCCAGCCAATTCCAGAACCGTTCACGGGCGGTGGTCAGCTGCACTGCTCGGCCGCTCAAGCTGGATACGTACAGTTCGGTGTCCGCCGCATCGCCCAGCGCGAAGCGAAACAGCGGACGCTCTGAATTGAACTCCCCCGATACGGTCCATTGATCGCGGTCGATGAGGCCGAGCAAGCGCGGCTGCGGCGAATGGGCCGTCGCGAAGCGTTGGGCGACTTCGGCGGCTTGATTGGCGGAGATCCTTTCGATCGACGCGCCGGTGATCAGATCGATCGGGCGGGAGTCCCCGCCCAGGAACAACACCGGGCGGCTGTCCAGCATCTCGACCCCGATACTCCCGGGCAGCACGCCGGCGGGCAGCGTGTCGGGAATCTTGCAGCAGCCTTTCCATGCAATCGGCTCTAGATGCGCAAGACGGACGTCTTCTCCCAAGACAGGGTAGCTGTGGTACATCATGACCACGCCTGACAGGCACCACATCACCATCAGTGCGCCCACGCCGATGCCCAGATAACGATGCAGCAACAAGATCAGGCGAGGCATGATGCCTATTATCGGAATGCGTACGTGTAATTGACACCGAAAGTGCGCGGCAGCGCTCGATTGTGGACCACGTATGCGTCGCCTGAAGCGTCGTCGACCCCGTGCCCGAGTGCCGATGCATAGCGGCGATTGAAGGCATTGTTCAAATGCAGATCAATGCGCTGACGGCGGCCTGCATCCGGAAAGAGCCGCGCGCCGAGATCCACCACCGTGTAATTGCCGTAGCCAAAGCGGCCGTTGCCGGCGCCCAGCGGCTCGTCGTCGACATCGCCCAGGTGAACGATGTTGAGGCTCGCGCCATAGGGCGCGCCGGCCGGATGGTAATCGAATCCCAATTTAATTTGCGCCACGGGAATTTGCTTGAATTGTAGCTGCGAACCGTTCTCGCGCGTCCTGTTGTAGGTGGCACTGAAATTTCCGGACAGCGAGGCCATGATGGCGCCCTCGAGCGTCAGCTCGGCGCCGCGCGTGGTCACCGTGCCGGGGACGTTGCCGAATACATCCTGATTGGTGTTGGCGTCGAATGATTCGAAATCGATGAGATTCTTGATGTCCCGATAGAATCCAATGAGTTCCCACTTGATGGAGGCCGCCCCGATCGCGGCCAGCCCGCCGATGGAAAGATTGGCATTGGTGCTGGTCTCCGGCTTGAGCGTCGGATCGCCGCGCTCGTCTTGCGGATCGTTGGCGAACAATTCCTCCGCGGTGGGCAGCCTGAATGCGGTGCCGAAGTTCGCGCGCACGAATAGCGCGTTTGAAAAATCGTACTGCCCGCCGCCGTTCCAGACCACGGCGGATTCGCCGACACTCGGTATGTTGTAGCGCAGTCCCGCTGCAAGGCGCGCGTTCGAGATCAAGTCCGGCGTCGTGCGGACCTGGCCGAAGATCGCGTTGACGTGTTCGGTCTGCTGCTGAATCACCAGCACGACATCCTTGCCGCTGTAGTTCTGGAAATCGTAGCCGGCCAGGTATTCGAAGCCGCGATTGACGGCAATCTGAGTCAGTAGATTGATGCCGTAATCCTTGAATCCCCAGAAGTTGTGGTCGTCGATGGTGGTCAGTGCTCCCGGGCTGCCGATGACGTTGTCGAATTCGGTGTAGTGCGAATACCACCAATGGTAGTAGTCCTTGACATAGAGCTTGAATTCATCGCTCGGCGCGTAGTCAAGTTTGACGCTGACGAGATCGTCGTTGCGCTGGTTGTACGCGATCGCCGTCAGCTGCGGCTGCGCGAAATCCAGATTGGCGTTGGTATGATCGAACGCGGCGGTCAGCGTGAGCTTGTCTGAAAAATCAAAGGCATACTTGCCGCCGACCGAGGTGACTTTGTAAAAGCGCCGCCGGTCGGTGCCGCTGGGCTGAAATTCATCAAAGGGTTCGATACCCGGCGCTTGATCGTGCGTTGCGTACACGACGAAGTGGTTGCTGCCCACGGTGTCGCGATAGAAGCCGTTGTATTGCTGCGCCTGATTGGTGTCGAACCCAACGCTCACGGCACCGTCCGGACGGTCGGCGAAACCTTTGGTCACAATGTTGATGGCGCCGGCGACGGCTTGCGTCCCGTAGAACAGCGCCTGGCCGCCGTTCAAGACTTCAATTCGATCTATCATGCCGGCGGGCAAGGTGTCGAGCGGCGTGGTGCCGGCATACAGGCGATTGTTGATACGAATGCCGTCAACGAGCCAGAGAACATCGGTGGTTCGCGAGCCTTGCAGGGAGATCTGCACATAGTCGAAGGGCCCGTTCCTCGGACTGATGTACAGTCCGGGAGCCAAAGCCTCCAGTGCGCCTGCCACGTCGAGGTAGCCCCCGCTTTGGATTTTGGCGGCCGAAATCGTGTCGACGCGCGTGCCGTACAGGGCAAGCTGCTGCGGCAGTTCCTCCTCCAGACTCTTGGCCGTCACGACCACTTCGTCCAGCGAGGAGGCGGTTTGCGCCTGCACGCAAGTCGCGCATAAAGCAACCCAGCCGCACGCAGCATATGCGCTCAAATTCATCCCTCAGGTCTCCCTAGTTTTTTTTGGGCGGCCGATTCGACCGGCGCCAGTATTCCATATTTTGCGGCGCTATCATTGCGTCATGCGCGCAACCTTCCTCCTGATCCTCGCGTCATTGCTGGGCGCCGCCGTGTTCGCCGCCGACGGCTATGCCGAGCGGCAATTACTGCGTGCCGATCCCGACGCATTGCCCGCCGATGCCATGCTGCTGCGCTTCGCGGCTTCCCGCGGCGGCACGCTTTTTCTGGCCCTTTGCGCGTCTTGTCATGGTGTTTCAGGTTCGGGCGATCCCGCCACGGGCGTGCCGAACCTGACTGACGATGATTGGCTCTACGGGTCCGGCCGCGTGGCGGAGATCGAAAGGGTGATCGACTACGGCATCCGCTCGCGCAATCCCCGGGCCTGGAATCTTGCCGTCATGCCCGCTTACGCGCGGCCGCAGCCCAACCCGGCGGACAAGAACATCCAACCTTTGTCGCCGAAAGAAATAGGCGACCTGATCGAATTTCTCCTGCGCCGGCAAGGCCGGCAAGCGGACGAAAACGCGGCGTCGCGCGGGGCGGCGCTGTTCGCAGGACATGGTGGCTGTTATGACTGCCACTCGCTCGATGCGCAGGGCGACCCTGCGATCGGTGCGCCGAACCTGAGCGATGAAATCACGCTTTACGGCGACGGCAGCCGCGATGCGCTTTATATGTCCATCGGTTACGGCCGCCAAGGGGTGTGCCCCTCATGGATCAATCGTGTCAGCGCCGCGGGCATCCGCGAGCTGGCTTTGTATGTCTATGCAATTTCACATCCTGGTGCGATTCAACATGCCTATTGACCAGAACGCAAAACCCTCGTGGCGAAATCCGGCGCAGGTGAGCAACGCGCGATCCTTTCTGCTCATGGCGGCGGGCGTGCTGACAGGTCTGCTTCTCGCCGGCTATTCGTTGTTTACCGCGCGCAGTACCTCGACGCTGATCGTTCCCGCCGAAGACGTCGCCCTGGTCAATCAACAGCCGGTGTCTCGCGCCGACTACCTTGCCCTGCTGCAAACCTTGTACGGGGTCGACTTGAGCCACGCGACAGCGGAGCAGCGCCGCCGGGTTCTCGATGACATGATTCGCGAAGAGCTGTTCGTGCAACGCGGCAAGGAGCTGGATGTGGCTTCGACGGATCCCGATGTGCGCGGCGCGTTGGTGAACGCAGTGGAACTGGAAATGGCGGAGAACGCGATGACCTCGCAGCCCAGCGAGGCGGCGCTGCGTCAATTCTACGAAACGCATCGGGATCGCTACGTCAGCGAAGGCATCATGCGGGTAAGGGACCTGGTCTTTCCCGCCGCGGCGCTGGCGGAATTGCCGAGCGAGCCGCGGGCGCTCGAGTCGGTAATCGGCGATGCGCAGGCTCTGGCGCGGCTCGGTGGCCGCGATTCCGGCAAGACTCGTGGCGATGAATTCTATTTTGCCGCGAAGATTCATCTCGGCGAGCCGCTGTTCGCGGCGGCCAGAGACCTGGCGGATGGCGCGGTGTCGAAGCCGATCCGGTTGGGCGATGAGATACACGTGCTCGACATGCAGGCAAACAAGCATCCGGTTCCGTTCGAGTTCAATGCCGCGCGCGCGCAAGTTTTGAACGACTGTCGCAATGCGGCGATCGACAAATCCAAGTCGAGCGGCGAAGCATTCCTTCGCAAGCGCGCGAACGTGCTCGTCGCGGACGACCTGCGTTGAAACGACTGCTCTTGCTGATCTGCGGAATCTATGCCGCCATGCCCGCCGCTGCGCACGTGCGCAGTCAGTCGCATTCGGTGTGGGAAATCAATGGCCAATTCGTCGACGTGGTCGTCACGATTCCCGACATCGAGGCGAAGCGGCTCGCGACCGGCTCGGGCGGGGTCGCGCCGGAACGCCTGCGGGATTACTTGACGCAGAAAACCTACGCCATCGCGGATGGCAAGCGCTGCGCATTGATCCCGCCCGTCGAAATCTTGTCGGCGCTCGCTGGATTCAGCAAGTTCGACTTCACCTTCAAGTGCGACACGGCCAGGAATCTGCAAATCCACTCCGGCGCCTTTTTTGACCTGGTCGCGAGCCATACCAACTTCGCACAGGTGCAAAATGCGGCGAGCGGCGAGTTTACCGAACAACTGATCACGGGCGAGCACCAGACGATCGACGTGACGGGCGGCGAGGGCGGCCGCCTCAAGAGTGCGGGTTTCTTCGAGTTCATCCGCATGGGGATGATGCACATCTTCACCGGTGTCGACCACATGTCGTTTCTTTTGGGGCTGGTGCTGATTTCGCGTCGTTTGCGCGATTTGGTCTTCGTCGTGACCGGTTTCACCATCGGGCACAGCTTGACATTGGCCCTGGCGGTCACCGGCATCCTGAGGCCGCACGCCGAATATATCGACGCCTTGGTTGCCCTGACGATCGCGTTGATCGGTGCGGAGAACATCGTCGTCCAGACCAGACAGCCTAAATTGATCGCACTGGGCGTCGGCGCCTGCCTGTGCCTGATGGCGGTGGTTCAGTTCCTGGGGTTCGGTGGATTGCCGAGTTTATTGCTGCTTGGCGCCGGCCTGTTCACGGCAAATTATCTGCTGATATCGGGCAACATACGCGATGCCGGGCGCTTGCGGATCCTCGTGACCCTGGTATTCGGACTGATTCATGGCTTCGGCTTTGCCGCCGACCTGTTGCAGCTGCAATTGCCCACCCAGCGATTGGCCGAATTGCTCGTCGGCTTCAATTTGGGAGTCGAGATCGGCCAGTTGGCGCTGGTCGTCGGAACGACTCTGCTGGTGCTCGGATTGAGGCGCGTGCGGTTTGCCCTGCCGCGCCCGATTGTCGTTGACGTTGCCTCGGCGTTTCTCGTCGGACTCGGCGTGTTCTGGTTTGTCAGCCGAAGCTACGGGTAGCTTAGGCCGCGCGCGGCGTTGGCTTGGCCGGGGCCCGGTACGCGGCGCGGCTCGCCGCCTGTTTTGACGTCCTCCCGCGCCTCAATCGGCGGGGATTCCTTCTGCAAGGCGGCGACGTCCCGCCGCGAGAATGATCCTTGCGGCATTCACGTTGCGGTCGTGTATCGTTCCGCATTCGCTGCAAGTCCATACTCTTATTCCAAGACCTGCGATACCTTTAGGGCCGCTGCGTGAATCGCACACAGAACAGGTCTGGGTTGAAAATGCTTCGTTAACTTCGGCGAACGTTGCGCCTGCGAAATCGCACTTATACCGGAGCATCGTTCGAAAGGCCGACCAGCCCGCATCGAGCACTGATTTGGCGCGCGGAGTCTTTACGAGCGCGGTGGCGCTTACATTGCCAACATAGATGATGTCGTAGGCGCGAACCAGGCGAGTCGAGAACTGATGCAGCGAATCTCTCCTGCGGTTCGCTATTTTTGCATGGATCGCACGTACACGGTGCTTCTTGCCCGCGCGTTGCGCGATGGCAAGCTTGGGCTCAAGACCGCGATAGAATTGCGGCGCCGACAGTTTCTCCTCAGCGCTCGTCGCAACAAAATCCGTAAGCCCGAGGTCGATGCCCACTTCACGCCCCGCTGAAGATCGAAGTACTACACGCGGCACGGCGACGCAGGCATTCAAGTACCAACGGCCGCGAGCGTCTTCGCACAGATTCCCCGCACGAATCGAGTACGATTCGAGACCATAGCTGTCCCATAGAGACAACCAGTGGCCGGCGAATTTCACTTGGCCATGCGCGGCCTGAATCGCAGTCCTCTTGAACGGAATCCAACCGAGACTGCGACGGCTCCCCCTCGACTTGCGCCAGCGCAGGCGCACCTTTCTGAATTGTCTGCGCCGCGTGGCGTATTCCTCAGCGATCGCCTGCACGGTCTGAGAGTGCAGGTGCAGCCCTTCTTTGGTCGCGCCGCGCGTGAACTTCGCAAAGTCATATCCGGAGAGAAACCGGCGTTCGCGATTGAACATCGCTATCTGTAACTCGTTGCAGTAGTTCCAGACAAAATTCACCTCCCCGGCGAGATCCCGCAAGAACCTCGAGTGCTTGTCCTTGAGCCGCAGCCTTAACACCTTAGTCTTGGTGAGAGCGTTCATCGATTTTTCTAGGTGAATCAGACGCTGTTATTATATACAGCCGGCGTGAATTCCTCTGCTTTGTTTCTGTCGTTTTTGTGCAGAAATGGCGTCCGCTACTTGAGTATCGTTTTCCGAATTCGACAAACAACAAGTCGCGCCGGTGTAGGTCCAATGAGTGCGCTGATATCCTCGGCCTGAAGTTACGCCGCAGTGGGATAAGGATGAGATGCATAGGGATTGGACAATCAGCTTGGTGCTGCTGCTGTTGCTCGCCGCGATGTTCGTGATCTCGTTGCTGGCCGGACGCGTCTGGTTGCCCATTGCGGAGGTCTGGGATGGCTTGTGGTCGAAGGACGCCAATCTCGCGGCGACCATCGTCACGCAGCTTCGTCTGCCGCGGGCCGTTCTCGCCGTCGAAGTCGGCGGGGCCTTGGGGATTTCGGGTGCGGTGCTGCAGGGGGTGACCCGCAACCCCTTGGCGGAGCCCGGCTTGTTGGGGGTTTCGGCCGGTGCCGCGCTCGGGGCGATCATTGCCGTTTATTTTGGCTTGGCGACTCATTTCATGAGCGCGGCGCCGCTGCTCGGATTGGTGGGCGCATTACTGGCCAGTGCCGTGACCTTTGCCCTGGGCCGCGGCGGCGGAACGATAACGCTGGTGCTCGCCGGCGCCGCCGTGTCCGCGCTCGCCGCCGCGGGAATTGCCATGGCGCTCAATCTCGCCCCCAATCCTTACGCGGCGTATGAAATCATGACATGGCTCATGGGCTCGCTCGCGGACCGCAGCTGGGTCCACGTGCTGCTGGTGACGCCGTTCATTCTGTTGGGGTGCGCTATGCTGCTGTTCACGGCCCGCGGCGTCGATGCGCTGGCGCTGGGCGAGGCTCAGGCTCAGAGCCTGGGGATCAATATGGGGCGGTTATATTTTCTGGCGGTGTTTGGCACGGCGTTGGCGATTGGAGCGTCCACGGCGGTGACCGGGGTCGTGGGGTTCATTGGACTGGTCGCACCGCATCTGATGCGGCCGCTGCTGGGCCATCAACCCAGCCGCATCCTGTTGCCGGCGGCGCTGTCCGGGGCACTGCTGCTGTTGTTCGCCGACATCGCAACACGCTTGATTCACGTCGGTACTGAATTGAAGCTCGGCGTATTGACCAGCCTGATCGGCACGCCTTTTTTCTTTTGGCTCGTGGTGCGGCTGCGCAAAACGGCGCCCTAAAATACGCGAAGGAGAATTCTTGTGACAGAACATGTACTGGTGGAGAAATCCGACAAGCTCTTGATATTGACCCTCAACCGGCCCGATAAGAAAAATGCGCTGACCCGGGCCATGTACAAGACGCTGGCGACCGAGATCGCCAATGCAGACAGCGACCCCGAAGTTCGCTGCATTCTGATCAAGGCCAACGGCGATATGTTCACCGCGGGGAACGATCTCGCGGATTTTGCCGCAATCGGCAACTCCACCGCGGCGCCTAAACCCGAGGACGCCAATCCGCTGCTTCCCGCGCTTGCCAAGGCCCGTACGCCGATCGTCGCCGCGGTCAATGGCCGTGCGGTCGGGGTGGGTGTCACGATGCTTCTGCATTGCGACATGGTGTATGTCGCCGAGGATGCGTTTCTGATCACGCCGTTCGTCAATCTCGCGCTGGTTCCCGAGGCGGGCTCGAGCATGCTGATGCCGCTGCGCATCGGGCACGCGCGCGCGTTCGAGATGTTTGTCTTGGGCGAACCAGTGAGCGCGGAAAAGGCGGTCAATTGGGGCATCGCGAACCGCGCGGTGCCCAATGCCGATTTGCACATCGTCGCGCGCGCCACGGCGACGGCCATCGCGGCTCGTGCCCCCGCATCGGTGGTTTCGACCAAATCCCTGATGCGCCAGGAAGCCGTTTTGTTGGCGCATATGAGCCAGGAGTCCGGGCATTTTGTCCGGCAGCTCAAATCCGCGGAGTTCAAAGAGGCCTTTACGGCATTTTCCGAACGGCGGGCGCCTGATTTCAGCAAGTTCGGTTGAACCCTTGAGCAAGTCGCCGTGGTTGGGCTTGGTCTTGAGCTTGGACTTGGGAGCGGCGCTGCTGGTTGGCTCGAGCGGCCGCGCGGCGGCGGCCGATTCGGCGCCTCGGCACGTCATGTCGCTCAGCATGTGCACCGACGACCTGCTGCTCGAGCTGTTGCCTCCGGAACGCATCGCCTCGATAACGTACTATTCGCGCGATCCCAGCATTTCTCAGCAGTGGCCGCGGGCCGCGAAGGTGCGAATCAATTGGGGCACGGCCGAAGAAGTGCTGGCGGAAAAACCCGATCTGGTGCTGGCGGGAACGTACACCACACCGGCGACGCGATCACTGCTCAAGAAACTAGGCTGGCCGCTGCTCGAAGTCCCGCCGGCCGCGGATTTCGAGGAGATTCGCGTGGTAACGCGGCAGGTGGCCCGGGCACTCAAAGAAGAGGCCGCCGGCGAGGCGCTGATTGCAAAGATGGACTCGACCTTACGCGAGCTCGCCGCCTCCAAGCCGGCGCAAAACATGCGCGTGGCTGCCTGGGGAGAGGGCGGATCGATTCCCGGCAAGGGCACCCTGTTCGATGCCATTCTCACCGCGGCGGGCGGCGTCAATATCGCGGCGACTCTCGGCGGAGCCTACACAGCCTTCGATGTCGAGCAATTGATCGCGGCGCACCCCGACATTCTTGCCTACGCCGGCAATATCACCGACACGCCCGGATTGAATACCGAGTTGGCGCAACATCCCGTCATTCGCAGTCTCTACTCGGGCAGAAGCGTCACTTATCCGAGTGCGCTTTACAATTGCGGGGTGGTCGAGAGCGCCGATGCCGCCGTGGCGCTGCGCGCCAGTCTGTTGCGGGTCATGCATCACGGCTCATGAGTGTCCTTACCGCCTCGACGATTTCTGTGCGGCGCGGCCGGCGCGCGATTCTCGATGAAGTCTCCTTGCACGCGGAGTCCGGCGATTTCGTCGCCGTCATCGGCGCGAACGGAGCCGGCAAGTCGACGCTGCTGTCGGTGCTGGCGGGATTGTTGAAGCCGGATTCCGGCGAGGTCAAGCTGGACGGGGATTCCGTTCACGCGCTCTCCGGTGTGAAATTGGCGCGTCGTCGCGCCTATCTGCCGCAAAATCCTCGCTGCGAGTGGCCGATTTCCGTCGAGAGGCTGGTTGCCCTGGGATTGACGCCGACGTTGCCGGCGTTTGGCGGTTTGCCCGCAAGCTTCGGTCCCAAGATTACGCAGGCATTGCAGGCATGCGATCTGCTCGATCATCGCGAACAGCCCGCGACCACGCTGTCGGGCGGAGAACTCGCCCGCGCCATGCTTGCCCGTGCATTGGTCGCCGATCCGCAAGTACTGATCATCGATGAACCCATTGCCGGCCTTGATCCCAAGCACGCGCTCGATACCGCGCGCCGGCTGCAGCTTCTGGCGCAAGGCGGCAAGCTGGTGATTGCTTCCATCCACGACCTGACGCTCGCGGGCCGCTATGCCAACCGTATTTTTGCGTTGTCGAACGGTCATGTGCACGGCGATGGGCCCACACAGGCAACGTTGACCCCCGCGTTGATTCGCTCCGCCTTCGAAGTGGAGGCCTGCGTTTCGGGCACGCCGGGAAGCGTCTACGTGGATTACGTATTGCCGGCTCGCGCGCCGCCGTAAAACGCGGCCAGAGACTTACGGCGGCCCGGTGAGGGTAGTGAGGCCGGCGGTAGTCAACAAGATCAGGGCGCCGACACCGATTTCCGCCAGCACCGAGCGCCGAAACATTTCCGCGGCGCGCGCGTCGCCCCTTAACAATCTGGGCGTCAAATGCAGCTTATTCCACGCCGCCGCGCCCAATAGAGCGGCGACTGCGAGCAGCTTGATCGCCATCATTTGTCCGTAATCGCTGCCCCAAAATTGCGCGGCGTGGCCGATCAACATGACCAGCAGGCTCGCGCCGGCTGCCAACAGCAGCGTCACGACCCGCAGCGCCAATTTTCCAAAGCGTGCGGCGGCGGCGGCGACTTGAGCTACGTCGGCGCCCGCCGCGATGATCAACAGCGGCGGCAAGGCCCCCAGCCAGAAGGCGGCGCAGAGCAGATGCAGGCACAGCAACAGGGTGGCGGCCGTGTTCGGTACCATTCCATGGATGTGGCCCACCCATGCGAATGAGGTCGAGGCGGCGATGGCGCCCAGGATGGCGGATCGACTGAAGACGGGGTTCGTTGAGAATGCAAATAGCATGAGCGCCAGTCCGGCCATCCGCACGCCGGTCGACGGGCCTTCGCCCGCGCCCAGGATCATGCTCGTGAAGGTAGCATCGAGCATCCCTGCGAACTCTCCGCTCATGGATCCTGAGAGCAACAGGATCTTCAAAATGCCGGCGGCGGCGGCAACGCCGACCAGCATCCCGATCAGGCGGCGGATCAGGGTGCGCTGTTGATCGCTGAGCAGCGTGCGGCAGTAGACCAGGAATAAAACCGCGCCGGCCGCGCCGAAGGTCGCCGCGTACGTGACGGCTTTCGCGAGCGCCGCCGCGATATCCCAGCCGCCGATCTCCACAAGCTCCAGCCTCAGTCGTCTGAACCGCGATCAGGCAATCGAGAAGGCGAAGGAACCCTTGGTGACATGTCCATCATCCGCGGCCACGGCGGCCCACTGCACGGTGTAGTTTCCCGGCGTCAGCATCGGCAGCGTCAGAGTGAATGTCTGGCCCGCTTTCGCGTCTTTATCCAAGGGGACTGAAATTTCCTTGCCTTCGCGGACCAGTTTCAACATCGCCAGCTTCGCCGCTTCGCTGAAATTGAGGGTCAGCGTTTTGGGCGCCTCGGTCAAATGCGCGTTGTTGGCCGGCGAAGAGCTCTGCAGTTTCGCGTGCGCCATGCAGGGGCCGGCCGCAACGATGCCGCAAACAGCCAGCGCCAAAAGGGCATGTTTAAGCATAAATAAAGTCCCCGTTCGTGTCGGATCCGATCGCAGGCAATATACTCGCACCAATGATTCTATATGGCTACGGCCTGAGCTCCGCTTCGTACCGGGTGCGGATAGCCATGGCCCTCAAAAATCTGCGGTACACGTCGATCATCAAGAACCTGCGCTCCGGCGAGCACCGCCTGGCGGAATTCCTGAAAATCAATGTTCAAGGATTCGTTCCCGCTCTCGGGCTGGACGACGGCGTCGTGCTCACGCAGTCGGTCGCGATCATCGAATATCTCGATGAACTGCATCCGGAACCGTCGTTGCTGCCGGCCGAGCCGCTGGCGCGCGCGCGGGTTCGCGCGCTCACGCAGGCGATTGCCAGCGACATCCACCCGCTCAACAATTTGCGCGTGCTTCGCTATCTCGAAGAGCAACTGATCTTGGACAAGCCGACTCGCGATGCGTGGTATCGGCACTGGGTGAGTGTCGGATTCGACGCGCTGGAGCGATGGCTGGTCCGAGACGACGCGACGGGGCGGTTCTGCCACGGCAATTCCCCGACCATGGCGGATGTGTGCCTGGTGCCGCAGGTGTTCAATGCGCGGCGCTTTTCCGTCGATTTGAATCCCTTTCCTCGTATTCTGGCGATCGATGCCGCGTGCAGAGAACTGCCGGCTTTCCAGGCGGCGGCGCCGGAAGCACCTCAAAAGGAGTAGCGCAGAAACAGCAGCCGCTTGCCCAGACGAGCGTCGGTCAATCGCCCCCAGAGCGGATCGCGCGGCGCAAATGTCCTGCCCATCACCAGGCCCATCCGCGAGTCACCCAATTCCCGCCCCGCGAGCTGCGGCGCAAGGGACAGAAATTGTTCATTGACGAGCCGCTCCGCGTAAAACATAGCCAGCAGCCGGGGGCCGCCTTCAATAAGGACTCGCTTAGTCACCCGGCCTACCTCGTGCAAAACATCGGCCGCGGGAATTTCGCCTGCACGGCGCCGGATCGCGCGTATCTGGACGGAATCCGGGACCTTGCGCTTGAGCAACTGCTTCGCGCCCTGCGCCGTCGTGATGATCATCGCCGGGACCTTACCCGAGGCGAACACCGGGAGGCGCAAATCGACCGATCCCGCGCCGCTCACGATCACGTTCAGTGCCGGGTGCGGTTTCGCCATCGCGCGTTCGAGTCTGCGGTATTCATCCGCGAGTTCAGGGCAGATCGCCGCGGGGGTCCAGACGTGTTGCGGGTCGGCAGCCAGCGTGCCGGAACCCACGATGACGGCATCCGCCACGGCGCGCAACAGCCCCATTACCATGCGATCTTGGAGGCTGAACCCGCTGATATCGCCGCCGCCGCTGTGTCCTTTCACCTGAAGCGAGACGACGCCGTCCAACGTGCTGACGAAGTTACTGAAGACATGAAAGCCCGCGCGCGGCTTTGGCATTCGAAAAGAACCATACAGCCGCGACAATTTCGGCGGCAGGGGTAATGCAGGGCCGCCACTGGTTTCCATGAACGTCCGCAGCGCTGCGATCTGTGCAGAGCGCCGCCTAGTCATGCTGCGACTCGGCCATTCAGAGATTCCTCCATTTGCGCCGTTTCGCGTAGGGCCCGTCCTACGCGTAGCGAGAGTCGATACCGCGTCTCGTTGCTGCTATCGTAACGCCAATGCGAATGAAAAGCGCTCGGCTGAAACTGATTCCATTCGCATTGATTCTGGCCGCGACCGCCGCCTTCGCCGCGCAACTCGACGAGACGCCGCCCTCACAACCGGTTTCCGGATCCGAACCGATTTCCGGATCCGCAGCGGTCTCCGGATCCACAGTCGGCCTCTCGGACTCCGCGGGACTGCGCGCAACGGTTTTCGGCACCCCGCCGCAGGACATGGCGTCCTTGCCGGCCAAAGTGCCGCTCTCCGAAATCAACATTGAATTGCCCTGGCGCCTGCCACTCCCCAAGATTCTCTGGTTCGACAGCAAACTGCGCGTGTGGCTCTCGGCGCAGGACCGGCCGGCACCGCTGGCCATCGTGATTTCCGGCACGGGAAGCGACGGCAACACCAAGACGATATCCGTGCTGCGCGCGGCCCTCTACGGCGCGGGCTACCACGTCTTGACCATGCCGTCGCCCACGTTTCCCGGCTTCATCGTGTCGGCGTCGCGCACCGGCGTGGCCGGCGATTTGATGCAGGATGGCAGCGATTTGTACGCCGCCATGCAAGAGATCATTGCGCACCTGCCGCGCAAGGTCCGCGTGACCGATATCGACGTGTTGGGCTACAGTCTGGGAGGCGCGAATGCGGCCATCGTCAAGTCGATCGACGCGACCGAGCACAAGCTGAAGATCCACCGCGTCGTCATGATCAATCCGCCCGTCAGCCTGTTCTCCTCCGTGGGCCGGCTCGACCGGCTCTTTGCCGCGACGATTGGCCCGGGCGACCGGGCCGTGGAACTGCTATATCGCCGGCTTTATGCGCAGATCGCGAATTTGTACCGTGCTTCGGACCGTCTCGAACTGGATGAGAACTTTCTATACAGTGCGGCCGCCGTCACGCTCAAGACGGACGCCGAATTCTCCGCGGCGATCGCGATGACGTTTCGACTGCAGTTGGTCGATATGTTCTTCATCGGTGATTTGTACGCCAAGACCGGCGTGATCACCGATCCTGCGCATCCGCCGAAGGTGGGCGATTCGCTCGAGGACATTCAACGCGACCTGCGCGCCAAGCCCTTTGCCGATTATTTTACCCGGGTGTTTGCACCCTACTATCTCATGCGCCGGCCGGATGCGACGAGCGCCTCATTGATCGCGGCCAATCGTCTCGACATCATTACCGACACGTTGCGCGACGACGGCGACTACTATGCGCAGACCAGCAGCAACGACTTGATCATCAACCGGCGCGAACTCTCCTGGCTGCAGGACACGCTGGGTTCCAGAATCATCGTCTACGATCACGGCGGCCATCTGGGCGAGGTCGGAGATCGCCAGCAAGTGGCGGATATGCTGGACATGTTGTCGGGCCGTTGGCCGCGGAATGCGCCGTGAGGGCGGCTGTACTCTTGGGAATCATCGCACTGGCGCTCGGCGGCTGCGCCGCGCAAATGGTCTCCATCCGCAAGGTTCCCGACCAAACGCCGGCGGCCGACAACGCCGCCGCGGCCGCCAATGCCGCTGCATTCGCCGAAGCCGCCGCTGCCGAGTCCGGCAACGATTCCGCTCAGGAAGCGCGCGAAGCGCATGAAGCACACGATGTGCGCGAAGCGCCGCCGATTCTGACGCCCGCCGACGCGCCGCCCATGTACACGTACGATCCCTGGGAGCGCCTCAACCGATTTACGTATCGATTCAACGCGCGTTTCGATGAAGCCATTTTTTTGCCGGTGGCCGACACTTACCGGCGGGCTCCGCGACCGATTCGCGCGGGCGTCCATAATTTCTTCGGCAATCTCACCGAGGTCGACAGCATCATCAACTACACGCTGCAGTGGCGGCTCAAGTATGGATTGCGCAGCCTCGAGCGCCTGGCCATCAACAGCACCATCGGCATCGGCGGCCTGTTCGATGTTGCCACCAAGCTCAAGCTCCCCGGTACGCCCACCGGGTTTGCAACCACATTGGCCAAGTGGGGCATGCACCCGGGACCCTACCTTGTGATCCCGCTGCTCGGCCCTTCGACGCTTCGGGACGGCGTCGGCTATCTAGCCGACTATGGGGTGGGATATGGCATCAACATCGCAAACCTTTACCGCGGCAACGTCTCGTGGGGGTTGCTGGTAGTCAATGGAACCGATCAACGCGCCAACATCGACTTTCGCTACTATTCGGGCGGCTCGCCCTTCGAATACGAAACGATTCGTTTTCTGTACGTGCGCCGGCGCTTAATAGAAGATGAGGGGCTGCATACCAAGGAACCCGTCAAAAAGTCGGAGGATGAAATTCCTGCCGGCAAGTGAGCTCGACAATGGCAAACCCTTCCCTTCTGACTGCCGGCGATTCAGACTAATGGGCTGTCGGGAATCTCAACCCGAACAAGGGAGTGAACCTTAAGTGAAAAGCCCGTTAGTGCCGCTGTGTTCAATTCTTGTGGCTCTTTTTGGGCTCGGCGCATGTCAGAAGAGCGAAGTGACGGCCGCCGCGCCTGCGCCTGCCCCGCCGGCGCCTGCGGCACCGGCACCGCCATTTCAAATCATGGCCAGCATCCAGGAACTGATGGACGCGGTCATTGACCCGTCGGCGGACGCGCTTTGGGATTCAGTCAGCATTATCGAGACGGCAAAAGGAACCGTCTTTCACCAGCCGCATTCCGATGAAGAATGGCAGAACGCGAGGCGCCATGCCATCGCGCTGATCGAGGGAACGAATTTGCTCGTCATGGACGGCCGCAGGCTCGTCGCCCCTGGAAGCCCGGTACTCGATCAGGGTACCTCGGGCGTGCTCAGCGCCGAAGAAGGGCAAAAGCTCTTGGACGCGCAGCATCCGGCCTTCGTGCAATTTGCGCGAGCGCTGCGTGAGGCGGGCACGCAAATGCTCGCATCCATCGACAAGAAAGATCCGACCGGCATGATGAATGCCGGCGCGGCCATGGACGGCGTGTGCGAGAGCTGTCATCTGACGTTCTGGTATCCCAACCAAGTCATTCCGCCATTGCCGGCGGATTTCGGCGCATCGAAGTCCATACCCAAGCCGAAACGGATTCCCTTGAGCCCTTGATCACAATGCGAATTACGCGCATCGATCATGTGCAGTTGGCGATGCCGGCCGGGGGCGAAGATCTCGCTCGCGCTTTCTACGCGGGCGCGCTGGGGATTCAAGAGGTACGCAAGCCCGCCCATCTTGCGAAGCGCGGCGGCTGTTGGTTCGAGCGCGAAGATCTGAAAATTCATCTGGGCGTGGAGGCGGATTTCCGGCCGGCGCGCAAGGCTCACGTGGCCTTGCTGGTTGCGGACCTTCGTGTGCTTCAGGAAGAGCTCAGGGCGTCAGGATGTGCGTTGAAGGAAGGTGAGCCTCTCGAAGGCTATCATCGTATCTACGTCGATGATCCGTTCGGCAATCGCATCGAGTTGCTGGAACCAAACTCGAGCTGAGCGGCGCAGCCGCCAAAGCCACGCTGCGCGCGTGGCGTATTTCTCCGCCGCTCCTTTTTCGCCCGTCGCTCGCGGTGCTTGCGCAAAGTGAGACGCGCATCGCAGATGAGCGTTTGCGTGTAAGGGAATAGAGCAATTTGTAAATGTTGCATCTCAAAACCGCACTCATTTGGCGCCTATGCGCGCCAGCGTACGGAAGTTAAAACGCGAGAGGAAGAGACTCCGCCCGCTAAGCGCCGGCCCATCGAATGTTCGACATACGGGCGCACAGCGGAAATTAGGAGCAACCTCGATGCGCGCATTCAAAGGATTTTCCAAACACACGGCGTGGTTCACAGCGTTACTGCTGGGTCTCGTCGCGGCAGGCTGCAGCCGAGATGCCGTATTAGGCACGGGCGTTGCCACACTCGCGCCGATGGTCACCGCGGTGGCGCCCCTCAACAATGCCGTGGGCGTGTCGATCAGCACCACGGTTGCCGCAACGTTCAATGAGCCGATGGCTCCGATCAGCGGCGCGGCGAGCTTCAAGGTAACTTGCGCTGCGCCATGTGTCAGCCCCACCGGCACCGTGGCGCTCGACGCGACGAACAAAATCGCAACGTTCACATTGACGGCGGCAACGACTCTTGCGCCGCTCACTCTCTACACCGCCACGATTACCGGCGCCGCGAATCTCGCGGCCGGCACCGCATTGGCCAATCCCTATACGTGGCAATTTACGACGGGCGCCGCGCCGATCGCACCGACGGTGACTGCCGTGGCGCCGGTCAACAACGCCACCGGAGTGGCGATCAACACCGCGGTCACCGCCGCGTTCAGTGAGGCGATGGCGCCGATCACCGGCGCCGCGAGCTTCACGGTGACCTGCGCGGCGCCGTGTGTGAGTCCCGCGGGAGCCGTGACGCTCGATGCCGGGAAAACCAACGCGACCTTTACGCCGGCGGCGAATCTCGCGCCTCTCACGCTGTACACCGCCACGATCACCGGGGCCAAGAGTCTCGCGGCGGGCACTGCATTAGCCGCTCCCTATGTGTGGAAATTCACAACAGGCGCTTCTGCCGACACGACCCGTCCCGGAGTGACGCTCACAGTCCCCGCGACGACGACTCCGGGCCCGACCACCGGTGTGCCGGTCAATTCAGCGATCACGGCAACCTTCACCGAGGCGATGGGGCCCTCGACCGTCAGCGGCACCAGCTTTACGGTCACCTGCGCGGCGCCTTGCGTATCTCCCACAGGCACTGTGAGCTACCAAGTGGGCTCGAACACCGCGGTCTTCACACCGGCGGCTGCGCTGACCGTCGGCGCGACTTATACGGCGACCGTTACCAGCGCGGCGACGGATCTGGCGGGCAACGCGCTGGCGGGCAATCAAGCGGCCCTGCCTGCGGCAAGCAATTATGTGTGGACCTTCACTACGTCGGCCGCGGTCGCATCGACCAACGTCACGGTAAAATCCACCAACCCCACGGCGGCTCAGTTGGGCGTGTGTCCGAACGCCTCCGTCAACGCGACCTTCACGGTCCCAGCCGGCTTGCGGATGGACCCCAGCACAATCAATGCGGCGAATTTCACCCTGGCGGGACCCGCCCCCGCGTTGACCTCCGTCACCGCGGCATCCGTGGCACTCGATGCGGCGACGGGCACCATTGCGACATTCACGCCGCAGAGCGCTCTTACGCCGAGCGGCGTCTACACGGCCAAGATCATCGGCGGCGCCAACGGCGTCAAGGACCTCGCGGTTCCGGCCGATGACATGCTGAGTAACTTCACCTGGACATTCACGGCAGGCCCCGCGACGGGAAATTGTCTGGCACCCGTGTCACTCGGCTCGGCGGCGCCGTTCGGGGATTTTGGCGGTACCGCCGGCATGACCAATACGGGAACTTTGACCGTGATCCACGGCGACATCGGGACGATCGCGACCGCCAATTCGTCGATTACCGGATTCAACGACACGGCCGGGGATATCTATACCGAATCGCCGGCGAATATCGGCACCGTGAACGGGACGATTTACACCTGCACCAATTCCACCACCGGCCCCACATCCGCCGGGCCCAATGCGGCCTTTTGCGCAATTGCGACGCAAGCTCGTCTCGACGCACAAACCGCGTACCTGGCTCTGGCGGGCCTGCCGCCCGGTGCAAATCCCGGCGGCAATCTCGCGGGACTCACGCTCGCGCCCGGCGTTTATACAGCCCCGGCAGGATCGTTCATGATGCAGGGAGGGAACCTTACCCTCGACGCCGGCGGCAACGCGAATGCCGTCTGGGTGTTTCAGATGGCGACCACGCTGACCGTGGGCGGCCCGGGCGCGGCGGCTCCTCAGAGCGTGATCCTCGCAGGTGGCGCGCAGGCCAAGAACGTCTTCTGGCAAGTGGGCGCTGCCGCCACGATCAACGCCGGGGGCGGGGGAACCATGGTCGGAACCATCATTGCCCAGGCGGGAGCCGCCTTCTCCACTGCCGGCAACGTCGCCGTCGTAACTCTGAATGGCCGAGCATTGTCATTGGGCGCATCGGTAACCCTGGTCGATACCGTCATCAACGTGCCGGGCCCGTAAGGACATGGAGCAAAAAATTGTGAGGGAGAATACAGTGAATTTATCAAGAACTTTGGGGACCCTGGCTGCCGCGATGCTTGCGGTGACCGCCGGCTCATTCGCGGTGGCGGACGACTCCGGTTGGTACGTCGGAGCGAATGCAGGCCAATCAAGGGCGAAAATCGACGACACCCGAATCGTCAATGGATTGTTGGATGAGGGATTCGCCACCACGGCGATCAAGGACGACAACAGCCATTTCGGCTACAAACTATTCGGTGGCTACCAGTTCAACAAATACATTGCCCTCGAGGGCGGGTACTTTGATCTCGGCACGTTCGGCTTTACCGCCAATACCCTGCCTGCCGCCGGACTGACCGGCGACATCAAGCTCAAGGGCGCGAATCTCGACGCCGTCGCCTTTCTGCCTTTCACGGAAAAGTTCTCGGCATTCGGCCGCTTCGGGTTTGACTATGCGCAGGCCAAGGACAGGTTCGTCGGCTACGGCGCCGTCATCGTGCCGGATCCCCGGCGCAGCAAGGATGCCGGAAACTACAAGTTCGGTTTTGGTCTTCAGTATGCATTGACGCGATCTTGGGGCTTGCGCGCCGAGGCCGAGCGCTATCGGGTTGACGATGCCGTCGGCAACAAAGGCGACATCGACATGTTCACGGTCGGTCTGCTGTATCGGTTTGGCGTTGCGCCGCCGCCGCCGCGTCCGGCCCCGCCACCTCCGCCTCCGCCCGTCGCCGCGGTTGAGCCGCCGCCACCGCCGCCACCACCACCGCCCCCGCCCCTGCCCCCGATACGGAAAAGGGTGAGTTTCTCGGCGGACTCGCTGTTCGACTTCAACAAGTCGACCGTGAAGCCCGCAGGCAAGCACGCGCTCGATAC